>Ga0255057_10000058_pt1 | contig 57238 bp, 59 predicted proteins | sample Cases_109_6_MG_FD_189022 | JGI IMG/M metagenome (GOLD analysis project Ga0255057, IMG submission 189022) | Seawater microbial communities from Amundsen Gulf, Northwest Territories, Canada - Cases_109_6 | ecosystem: Environmental > Aquatic > Marine > Gulf | place: Canada: Northwest Territories... | reverse complement strand
TGTGACTTGGTCCTCGGGTTGAAACTGGCCATGTTCCCTTCGTACATGAAGGTGGGTGACTTCCATCCGATCATCCGATCATCCGATCATCCGATCATCCGATCATCCGATCATCCGATCATCCGATCATCCGATCATCCGATCATCCGATCATCCGACAGGACTACCTTCCGGACCAGTTGCATCGCGTCTTTGGCCCGATGTTCGTAGTCGGCGAACCATGAATCAACCTCTGGAGTAGTGACCATGTCGGGACGATACGCCGCTTCTGTAACGTTCTGCTCATGAAGATGACGGCGACTAGGGACATTGCTCGCCCAGCCGGCCAGGTATTCGATTTCTTCGCCGATGCCTCCAACAACCCAAAATGGCAGAACGGGATGCAGTTTTGTGAATGGACCTCCCAGCCGCCGATCGCCGTTGGGTCGACCTACCAGCAAACGGCACGTTTCATGGGCAGGGACATCCTGTCGACCTTCGAAGTGACTGCCCATGAGCCGGGGCGACTTATCGCCATCGAAACCATCAAGTCCACATTCCCGATCCAAGTAGTCAGGACGGTTGAGCCAACCGGCAACGAATCGTGTCGTGTCTCGGCCGACATCACCGGTGGACCGGAGAGGGGCGTGGCCAAGCTCGTCGAACCACTGATTGGCCGCTGGGCGCAGAAATCGGTCGATCGCGATTACGACCGACTGGTTCAGTTGCTGGAGTCCGCCAGCTCCGACTCCACCGAGAACTCACCCTCCGAATAGACGATATCTGTGGCTCGGGCCGCTGCAAGGAGATCGTCGGCACCCCGTCGGATCAGCTCAACCTCATCGGCGGAACCTGTCACCTTGAGACGGCCTACCTCTGCCCGCATCGAAACCTTGGCATCAGACTTGGCACGTCTTACCGAGCCGAGCACCTTGCTTGCTGCTCCAAGGGCCCCCGGATCGCTGGCGATATTGGCGAATTCATCAGCGACCGGCCATACAGCCCTGTGCACCGACCCCTCACGCCACCAGCTCCAAACCTCCTCAGTCACGAAGGGGAGAAACGGAGCAAACAATCGGAGATAGACGGAAAGCGCCAATTGCAACGCAGCGTGAGCAGAAGTAGCTGCCGGCCCTTCGCCATATGCCCGTGTTTTGACCAACTCGACATAGTCATCTGTCCAGGCCCAGAAAGACCTTTCAGCCGCTTCCAGGGCCCTCGCGTAGTCGTAGTCCTCAAAGGCACCGGTAGCTTGGCTCACCGTCTCGGCAAGTCCGGCCAACATCGATCGGTCGAGAGGCTGTGTGATCGCAGAAGGGTCGATATCTGCGTCGGTGAATCCAATGGCAAATCTGGCGCCGTTGAGAATCTTGATCGCGAGCCGACGGCCGATCTTCATGACTCCGGTGTCGACGGCGGTGTCCACGCCGGGCCGACCATTGCACGCCCAATAACGAACTGCCTCCGAGCCAAACTCCTCTATCAGGGGCATCGGCGTCACGACGTTGCCCCATGACTTCGACATCTTCTTCCGGTCGGGGTCGAGAATCCATCCGTTGATGGTGGCGGTACCCCAAGGAAGGACCCCGTGCTCGAGATGGGCTCGGACCGTGGTTGCAAATAGCCAGGTTCTGATGATGTCCGGTCCTTGCGGTCGGATATCCATGGGGAATACTCGGTTCCACAGGTCGGTGTCGTCATCCCAATGCCCGACAATCTGAGGGGTCAACGATGAGGTAGCCCAGGTGTCCATGATGTCAGGATCGCCGATGAACCCACCCGGCTGGTCTCTTTGCGACTCCTGATAGCCGGCCGGAACATGTGAGGAAGGATCGATCGGGAGCAGCTCATCGTCGGGCACGACCGGATGGTCGTAATCAACATCACCGGAGTCGTTTATCGGATACCAGAGCGGGACACCCACGCCAAAGAATCGCTGTCGTGAAATGAGCCAATCACCGTTGAGTCCCTCGACCCAATGCCGGTAGCGAACGCTCATGAAGCCCGGCACCCAATGCAACTCCTCGCCTTTCTCCAGCAGTTCCGTCCGTAAGCCGCTGTCACGCGCACCATTGCGTATATACCACTGACGGCTGCTGACTATCTCGAGTGGCCGGTCACCTTTCTCGTAGAACTTGACCGGGTGCATGATTTGTTCTGGCTCACCATCGAGATCCCCCGACTCGGCCAACAACTCGGCCATCTTGCGTCGCGCCTGATTCGGAAACAAGCCAGCTAATTCTGAATACACCGCGGCCGCATCGTCCGACAACCACTCTGGGGACTCGGGTTGGAATCGTCCGTCACGTTGAATGACCGCACGTGTTGGCAGCGCCAACTCACGCCACCATGTGACGTCAGTGGTGTCACCAAAGGTGCAGATCATGGCGACACCGGTGCCCCTCTCGGGATCGGCCAGCTCATGGGCAACGACGGGGACTTCCACATCGAACAATGGTGATGTGACCGTCGATCCGAACAGTGACTGATACCGCTCGTCCTCAGGATTGGCGACCAATGCAACACAGGAGCAGATCAGTTCCGGCCGTGAAGTCTCGATGTATATCGGCTCGCCGTCGGTCTTGTGAAAGGCGACCTTGTGATAGGCGCCTCCCTTCTCTCGGTCCTCGAGTTCGGCCTGGGCCACCGCCGTCTGGAAATCGACGTCCCAAAGGACAGGCGCCTCTTGGGAGTAGGCCTCACCGCGGGCCAGGTTGCGCAGGAACATCTTCTGGGAGGTGCGCTGACTGTGCTCATCGATGGTGGCGTAAGAGTGATTCCAGTCAACAGATAACCCCAGCGTTCTCCAGAGTTCCTCAAAGACTTTCTCGTCCTCCTGAGTGAGCAGATGGCACAGCTCGATGAAGTTGCGCCGACTGATTGAGATCACCGGGTCGTGGGCCGCCTCCGGTGCCGAGAACTCGGAGTCGTAAGGCAGACTCGGATCACAAGACACCCCGTAGTAGTTCTGGACACGTCTTTCGGTGGGGAGCCCATTGTCATCCCAGCCCATCGGGTAGAACACCTCTTTGCCCGACATACGCCGATAGCGGGCATGTGTGTCGGTTTGGACATACCCAAAAACCGACCCCATGTGGAGCGAGCCTGACACCGTGGGCGGTGGGGTGTCGATAGAGAAAACTTCGTCTCGAGTCTTCGACCGGTCGAACCGATAGGTGCCGTCCTCTTCCCAGCGCTCATCCCATTTGGTCTCGAGACCGTCGAGTGTTGGCTTGTCAGGAACGTTGCGGGTCATAAGCGTCTGCTCTAGAAGATTGGCAAGAGTAATTGCGTGATCGGGTCTAGCCCGATCACATATTTCGACGGTACTGGCCGCCCACCCCATACAAGGCATGGCTCATCTGGCCGAGGGACGCCACTTTCGATGTCTCCATCAACTGAGTGAAGAGGTTCTCACCATGTACTGCGGCCTGTCGCAGGTCTTCGAGAGACTTCTCACATGCCACCCGGTTACGGTCCTGGAAGGCGCCAAGGTTGGAGATCTGACGGTTCTTGTCATCATCGCCCGACCGAATCAACTCTTGGGGAATCTGAAACGGCGACCCCTCTCTAGACAGAAACGTATTCACCCCAACGATTGGGTACTCACCGGACTCCTTCTGCTGCTCGTAGTACAGAGACTCCTCTTGGATTTTGGTTCGCTGATATTGCCGCTCCATCGCCCCGAGCACTCCCCCACGGCTGTTGAGACGTTCGAATTCGATGAGAACGGCTTCCTCGACAAGATCGGTTAGCTCGTTGATGATGAAACTGCCCTGAAGCGGATTCTCGTTCTTGTTGAGGCCGAGTTCCTTGTTGATGATCAGCTGGATCGCCAGCGCCCGACGCACCGATTCCTCGGTTGGTGTGGTGACCGCCTCGTCGTAGGCGTTGGTATGGAGACTGTTGGCATTGTCATAAAGGGCGTATAGAGCCTGCAACGTTGTCCGAATGTCGTTGAAGCCGATCTCTTGGGCGTGTAATGAGCGGCCCGATGTCTGGATGTGATATTTGAGTTTTTGAGATCGCTCATTGCCGCCATATTTGTGTCTGATGGCCTTGGCCCAGATCAGCCTCGCCACTCGACCTACTACCGCGTATTCGGCATCGATCCCGTTGGAGAAGAAGTACGAGAGGTTGGGTGCGAAGTCATCGATATCCATACCTCTGGCCAGGTAGTTCTCGACATAGGTGAACCCGTTGGCGAGGGTGAATGCCAGGTGGGTTATTGCGTTGGCACCGGCTTCAGCCATGTGATAGCCGCTGATCGAGACCGAGTAGAAGTTGTGAATGTCGTTGTCGACGAAATACTGCTGGATGTCACCCATCATCCGCAGTGCGAACTCGGTCGAGAAGATACATGTGTTCTGAGCCTGGTCTTCCTTGAGAATATCGGCCTGAACCGTTCCCCTGACACGTGCCATGGTCTCTGATTTTATCCGGGCGTAGACATCTTCGGGAAGCACCTGGTCGCCGGTCACGCCGAGCAATCTCAACCCCAGACCGTCATTTCCCATGGGACGATCACCTTCGTATCCGGGCCGGGTCCGATCCCCGTAGATATCACTGATTCGCCGTTCGACCTCACCCCAAAGATCGTTTTCGGTGATGTGCTTCTCACAAGCCTGATCGATTGCACTGTTCATGAAGAAGGCAAGGATCATCGGCGCCGGGCCATTGATGGTCATAGACACTGAGGTTGTTGGGTCGGAAAGATCGAAGCCCGAGTAGAGCTTCTTGGCGTCGTCCAGAGTGGCCAGGGAAACACCAGAATTCCCGACCTTCCCGTAGATATCGGGACGCTCGTGGGGATCCTCGCCGTACAACGTCACCGAGTCGAACGCCGTGCTGAGACGTTTGGCTGGCATTCCGTGAGCCAGGTAGTGAAACCGGGCGTTGGTCTGCTCCGGAGGGCCCTCACCCGCAAACATACGTGCCGGGTCCTCCGCTTCCCTCTTGAACGGAAACACGCCAGCCGCGTAGGGAAACTCACCGGGCACGTTTTCCTGGAGCAGCCACTCGAGCCGATCACCCCATGACCGATAGCCGGGAAGAGCGACCTTGGGAACCAAGGTGTGAGAGAGGGTCTCGTGGTGAAGCGGGACCCTTATCTCCTTGCCCCGAACGTGGTAGATGAACTCCTCACCTGAGTATTCGGCTTGCATTCCTTCCCAATGCTCTAGAGCGCGGAGATTCTCTGGATCCATAGCGTCGCTCGCATCAACTATCGCTTCGGCGAGGTCGGCTCCTGTCACATCTGCCGCTCCTTGCAATCTGTAGAGGCGATCCGCAGCCTCGGCCTGAGAGGTCGACCATTGGTTGTATCGCCGAACCTCATCGACGATCTCGGCTAGGTACCGAGCCCGCGTGGGAGGAACCACATGATGTTTGGCCTCGTCGGCGGTGGGCAAGTCGAGTGTCGAGGTCCGCTCGAGTGCTTCGGCAAAAGCACGGTAGAACCGATTGGTGCCCGGGTCGTTGAAGTCCGAAGCCACAGTGAGATGGATCGGGAGGGCCTCGTCTTCGACGGAGAACACCTGATGATTCCTCTTGTACTGCTTGCGAACATCGCGTAACGCATCGAGTGCGCCTTCTTTGTCGGCCTTGTTGATCGCCACCAGGTCGGCGAAGTCGAGCATGTCGATCTTCTCGAGCTGGGTTGCCGCGCCGTACTCGGGAGTCATGACGTACATCGACAAATCGGCGAAATCGACGATCTCGGTGTCGGACTGACCAATCCCCGATGTCTCGAGAAGAACGAGGTCGTATCCAGCAGCCTTGATCACATTGACGGTGTTGTGGATATGTGGCGAGAGCGCGAGGTTCGCCTGACGAGTCGCCAGTGATCTCATGTAGGCCCGCGGATGTGGGAGCGAATTCATCCGAATCCGGTCACCGAGCAGGGCGCCACCCGACCTCCGCTTCGACGGATCGACGGAGATGACTGCAAGGCGCAAGTCGGGAAAGTCGAGCAGGAACCGTCGCACGATCTCATCGACGAGACTCGATTTTCCAGAGCCACCGGTGCCGGTTACGCCCACGACCGGCGCAGGTGATTTGCCGGCCAAGGCCTCGATATCATCGAACACGTCCTGATACTTCTCGGGATAATTTTCCGCCGCCGAGATCAGACGTGCCACAGTCGATTTGTTGTTGGTTGTCAGATCGGTCAGATCGAAGTTGTCGCTTAGCTCACCTGTCGGGTAATCGGATCGAGTGAGCATGTCGGTGACCATCCCCTGAAGCCCAAGTGCACGCCCGTCGTCCGGTGAATAGATGCGAGTAACGCCATGGTTCTGGAGCTGAGCCGCCTCATCGGGGAGGATGGTCCCTCCTCCGCCTCCAAAGAGCTTGATGTGACCGGCACCGCGCTCAACGAGCAAATCGCGCAAGTAGCGATAGAACTCGATGTGACCGCCTTGATAGGAGGTGACTGCAATGCCCTGTACGTCCTCATCGATAGCGGCCTCGACGATGTCGGTGCCACTACGGCTGTGACCGAGATGAACGACCTCGGCACCGGAGGCTTGGAGCATTCGACGGAATATGTTGATGGACACGTCATGACCATCAAACAGAGTGGTGGCGGTGACAAACCGCACTTTGTTGTTCAGAGTCATTTCTTCTCCGAACGGATTGTCGGGGATTCCCCCATCCAAGGGACTAGTCCTACTGTACAACCGATTTGGACGCTCCTCCTGTGTAAAACATCACTAGATTAGGGTTTGCATGCCGAATTTCACAGGGAGACTCCAAGGCCCCCATCTCGAACCCACCACGGTGCTCATCGATGTCGCCGATGGTCGATTTCGAATCTCGGCGGGCCGTCTCCACATCGGCTCATGGCCAATCGAACGCATTGTGGCCGAGCGAACCTCGATCTATCGATTCGATCTCACCATCGACGGAGACCGCTTCGACTTCATCCCCGAAGACCCATCCGCCTTCTCCGAGTCCGTGGGCGCAGTCATCGATCTGACCGAGGCAAATGACAGATTTGGGCTCAAAGCCCGAATCGAGAAGGCATCCGGGGACTAGATACCCTCTTTTGGGTGGCAGACTGAGCACATGGTTGCTCGCTTGGTCAAGAGAAGTTTTGTCGCAGGTGCCACAGTCCTCGGCTTAGAAGCCGCTTATGCGGTTCTGAGACCGGCACCCGCATTACCGGATTTCGACCCTTCGGCAGAGTTTGGCAATTCCGACGATCCAATGCTCCGGATAGCTGTGCTTGGTGACTCGTCGGTCACAGCCCCCGGTGTAACCGGCCCGGAGGAAATCTGGATCACCCTGATTTGTGAGAAACTCGCCGCCGACCACTACGTCATTCTTCAGTCTTTCGCGATAGGCGGTTCGATGGCCCGCAACGTCATTGACGACCAAATGGAGGACGCCATTCTTTTTGCTCCCGATCTCGTGTTCATCTCGGTTGGTGCCAACGACGTGATCAAGGGTGTTGCGCGACGAAAGTTCGAAGCCCACCTCGATCACCTCATCGGCGAGCTGTCCGAAACCGGAGCCACCGTCATCCAAAGCGGTGTGGGCGAGCTTGGTTCAATCCCGCGGCTTTACCCGCCGCTGAGCAATCTGATGTCCAGACGAGCTCGTAGATTCGATGAAGTTCATTGGAAGGTGGCCAAGGAGCACCAAACCAACGTCGTTCACCAACGAAGCGACGACACCAAGGTTTGGTATGCCGACCGTGACCTCTGGGCTGCCGACTTGTTTCACGTAAGTGCAGCCGGGCACGCTCGTTGGGCCGACACCATATGGGAAACTGTGGAACCATTGGTTTACGAAAGCAATGGATCGATCTGAAGCTCTGAGGCGCCTGGGCACATCGAAGCTAGGTCACCTGGCCACAGTACGCCCCGACGGGACACCGCACGTGGTCCCGGTGACATACGGAGTCGTGAACAACCGCATCGTCACAATGGTGGACCACAAATTGAAAAAGACGAAACGCCTTCAACGGCTGACAAACGTCGAGACGAACGGGACCGCCGGGTTTCTCGTCGACTATTACCACGACCGTTGGGAGGACCTTTGGTGGGTGAGAGTCGACGGGCTAGCCGAGGTCCATCGCGACGGGGCTTGCTGGGAGGAGGCGGTGGGTGTTCTGACGGAGAAGTACCACCAGTACCGGGCCCAGCCACCTTTGGGAGCTGCCATTTCAATCTCCATGGACAAGGTCAGCTATTGGTCGAACACTCCCTGACGCCGTTCTCTGTCGCCAGCCAGCCCACTCGCTGGTCATGCGACCGCATGGGAACCCGGTCGATAACGCGCTCTTCCAAAGTCACGCCCACCACGGCGGCGTCGGTACGGCGTTCGGCCAGGATTCGATCGTAAAACCCGCCCCCCTGACCAACTCGCCCCCCGCTGTCATCGAAAGCGAGCCCGGGAGTGAGGAACACGTCGATCTCGTGGAGCGGGATGATCAGTCCCTCGTTGACCGGTTGCTCCATCCCTAATCGATGCATCTCGCGCGGTACCTCACGGTCGCGAAACGTCAGCGAGGTGTCGTCCTCAACCCGTGGCAACACCCAGCGCCAGCCCGGCAACCGATCAAAGAGGGGGCTGAGATCAATCTCGTTGGTCATTGCCAGGAACGCCGAAACGGTCCCGGGAAGTCGAGAAGACAGCCATGTGAAGAGGCCACCCCCTACGAGAATTGAAACGCCGGGATCAACGGCGCCACGGGATCGGATCTGATCCCTGATCCTGCTTTTGTCCATGCCAGGAGAGTACGCGGGGTCGCTACGCTCGCCGTCGTGCGTTGGATAATCGTCGGTTTCAAAACCATCCTCACCTGGACCGTTGGTGTCGTCACCACCCTTGTTTGCACCCTAATGGTCCTTGCCATCGCCCTCATCGACGACACCTCTCCAATGATCGATCGCATCATCCTCTTCTGGAGTCATACGTGGCTGGCAACATCGGGGAGTCGGCTCACTGTCACTGGCCAGGAGAACATCGAACCCGATCAGTCATACGTGGTGGTGGCGAACCACCTCTCGACACTCGACATCATGGCCTGTTTCATTGCGACCCAGCTTCCGATCCGGTTTCTCGCCAAAAAAGAGTTGTTCAAGATCCCCCTATTTGCCCAGGGAATGAGAGCAGTGGGGAACATCGAAGTCGACCGTCAGGCTCGTGGGACCGCACACAGCCAATTGAACCGTCAGGCGAAGGAGCTGGTCGAGAAGAATCGCAGCCTGATCATCTACCCGGAAGGCACCAGGCCTCGGGACGGTGTGATGAAGCCGTTCAAGAAGGGGGCCTTCACAATGGCCGTGGGTAGCGGACTTCCTGTGCTGGTGTTGTCCATACACGGCACCTACGAAGCATGCCCCTCGGGGAGGCCTTGGTTCTTCGGCGGTCCCATTGAGGTTGTTATCGATCCTCCGATTGAGACCGATCAAATGACCCAGGCTGATACCGGGGCCTTGCGCGATCAGGTACGCGAGATCATCGCCGGTCGTGTGTCAGATCTGGGCGGAGAAGTCAGCTAAGCCCGGTGCAGCCATGAACCATGACGTAGTGATACTCGGTGGCGGCGTCATGGGGTCCTCCACGGCATATCACCTCTTGAAGACCGATCCATCTCTATCGATTGCAGTATTCGAAAGAGACAGTTCCTATGAGCAGGCGTCGACCGTTCTTTCCGATGGCAACGTCCGCATTCAATTCAGTCTTGAAGAGAACATCAGGATGTCCCAACACATGCTCGAGGTTCTCAAAACCTTCTCTGACGACATGGAAACCTCCAAATCACGACCCGAGGTGTCGTCCCGATGTCAAGGAAACCTGTTCCTCGTGGACGCCGCTGGAAAGGCAGACGCCATGGCGGGGTTGCAGACCCAAAAGGCACTGGGGTGCAATGTCGAATGGCTTGATGATCAAGTCATCGGGGAGCGTTATGACGTCTATCAGTCACTGGGTGTCGTTGGTGGAACCCTCGGACTCGATGACGGCTCGGTCGATCCCACCGCACTGTTGAGTGGCTACCGGGCAAAAGCCATCGACCTTGGCGCGGAATTCGTCGAATCAGCAGCAACCGACCTGATCGCCAACAACTCGAAGATGCGGGGCCTTCGTCTCGAATCAGGTGACGAGGTCCGATGTGAGCAAGTCGTGTTAACTGCGGGAGCATGGTCGGCCGGCCTTGCAGCCGGAATCGGCATCGACTTGCCGATCAAGCCATTCATGCGAACGGTCTATGTGGTGTCCACCCCGTTCACTTCTGAGGGTCTGCCAAGCGTGTTTCTTCCCGGTGGGATCTACGCAATCTCAGAGGCCGAGAACCTCTGGCTGATGGGTTGGTCCCGACCGGAGGATCCTGTCGGGTTCGAATTCCTCCCTGGCAGCCACCAACGATTCGAAGACCTCATCTGGCCACGATTGGTCTCCCACCTCCCTTCCTTCGACCAGCTTCAGATCGAACGCTCTTGGGCAGGCCTCTATGCGGTCAACACCCTCGACGAAAATGCAATTCTCGGAGAATGGCCGACGACACGCGGATTGTTCCTGGCAACCGGCTTCTCAGGTCATGGACTCCAACAGGCCCCGGCGGTGGGGCGATATCTGGCCGAGGTGATCCTCGATGCTCCTCATGAGTTGGATTTGCGGCGTTTTGGCGGCCAGAGGATTCTCGACGACAAACCGCTCCGTGAGCATGCAGGCCGAATCATCTAAACCTGGCGCTCAGCGAGATTCTTGCATGCAATAGCGATGAGCAGTGAGAGCAATGTCGCTCCGCCGTAGACAAAAAGCGTTCCACTTCCAAAGACCTGCCCCATCTGCTCCTTGGCAAAGGATGCAGCGGCGATTCCTGCCAGAGCCGACAGGACACCAAGACCGTAGAAAATGTATGAAGCTGTTTTCATTGGGCGGGATAGTAGACCGGCCACTAGTCGTAGACCCCGGCCAGGAAAGCTCTTCCCTCTGACACCACACAGAGGAAAGCCCCGACGGACGTAACCAGCTGATAGCGATCCGCGTCACGTTCACCGGCCCACCAACGAGGACTCAAACGCCATGGCCCGCTCCAGGTGAGAACCGGCTCCCAGCGTGACCCCATGCGAACCCGAGTAGGCATACCACCATCCCATTCCACCTCGATCGGTTGGAGCTTGGGAGGAACAAGCGCAGGGCTGGGTGACGGAGTCGCCCCCGGCCATGGAGCCTCAGGGTCACGTTCCAAGTCTGCCACCGGCTCACCCCAACGAGACCAGGAGACCCGCTCACCTGGCATCCGACCACCCTGAGCTCTCCCCTGGACGACACCGTCGGGACCAAGCAAAGCCTGGGCCCTTGCCAAAGCCCGCTCCGCTTCGATCATCGACGACTCATCGCTGAGCAGACCAAGTTGCCTTCCCTCTCCAGAGAGATCATCCGGTCTAATGCTCAGACCCACGATTCCACCGGGAACTCCGGCGGTCTCCACCCATGCCCGCAACTGCCACCAAACCCGATCCGACAGTGCCTTCTCTGTGAATGGGTCTGCCGACCTCCACACCCGCTCTCTCGGAGGGCCTCGATCCGCAACGGCCGTGATGGTGACTGTGTGGGGAGCGACCGCAGCCGCACGAAGACCTCTCAACAATCGATCCGCCAAATTGCGCCCTGCAAACGCCACAGCATCGAGACTCTCGAGAGGGTCTTCGAACTCCATTTCCACGCCAAGTTCAACTGGGATTTCACGTGGGTCGACGTTTCCGTCTTCGCCGCTGGCGAGACGGTGCGCCAAAACCCCTGGATTCCCAAACCGCGAGGCCAAGGTTTCGCGTGGCAAATGGGCCAAATCACCCAAGGTGGATATTCCCAGCCACCGAAAGGTGTCAATCATCTCCTCACCACCCATCGACTCCCTCAATGTCCCCAGGTCGAGCCCGGAGAGAAAAGAGATGGTGTCCCTGACCACATTGGGCTCACCTATCTGGGCGGTTGCCGCTGCCCAGCGGGCGGCAAATGGGCCATCGGCGATACCAACAAAGAGCTGGCCACCACGACGGGCACCGGTCAGGGCGTCGAGTTCTTTGATCACTCTGGCCGCCAGTGGCTCCTCGCCATCGTAGAAACGGACCGCCCCCGCCACCGGCACGAACAAAAGACCTGGTGAAACGACTTCCACACGAGGGACGAGATCTTCGACGGCTGTGACAACCGGTTCGAAGCGTCGGGTCTCGTCACCGATATCACGCACCATGACAGTGGCAAATGGCGCCAGAGCCTCGGCTTCCCGACGTTGCATCCCCAGACGCACCCCAGCGTCCAGCACCTCTTCAGTTGCGCCGGTTACCCGATTGTCGACAATCAGCAGCGGTTTACCCGAAGGCGCGTCTGGTCTGGTCAACGACCACATCGGAAACCACACGCATAACGTCCGTACCTTCATCCTCCACCTCGAAGCGCCGGGTCACCCCGGCTACACCTTTCCCGGACGCCTCCAACATCAAGCGTCGCTTCTTCAACTTTCCATGACCCCGATCGACCCCCTCCCAGGTGACACCGAGCGCCCTCAGCCGGAGATGGGCGATACCTGACGGCAGGCCGTTGCCCATTGACCTCATTGCCACTGCCACTCTTCTCGCCCTTGCCAGGGCACCAAGTCGACGCAGATCCTGATCCTTGATTTGGGCCGGCACCTCGACATAGATGGCCTGCACTCCCTCAAACAATGCCGATGTGACCTTGGGCCAAAGGATGGGATCGTCACAACGGACGACGATCAGACGTTCAGGAAGAACACCTGTCTCCCACGCAGCCTCGGGTGAAATCCACCCTCTTGTGTCCAGAGCAACAACCGGGGCAACTCGTGAGGGTTCAGCGAGCAGCTTGAGACCAAGTCTGGTCAACCCGGTACCGGGAACACCAACCAACTCGGTGACCCTGCCAGGTTGGAGATGCAGATACCCATCTTCTCTCGTATGAGGGTTGAGAAGTGATGCTGCGATACCCGCTGGTGTCTTCGCAGTGATGTTGCTCCTATCGGGCATTCCACTATATCGAACATATGTTCGATATCAAGTGGGAAAACCTACTCAAACCCACTTCTGTGAACCTCTACCCGGCTCATCGGGTCCTCCTCTAGGGGCGACACCGTTCTGTGAACGTATTTGTGTGTTATAGCTCATCGTCAATGACGGGTCTCGAGATGACACGCTCGCGGCTTTGATCGAGGCGTTTCATCTCGAGAGAACTCGCATCCCATACCGGCCCGATATCGACACAGCTCCAGTTCGGGCCATCTACCGCGGCCGTGGAGGCGTGGAGATCACGGTCATCGACAAGGAGAACGGCGGTCGAGCAGACGCGCTCAATGCAGGCATCAACGCCGCCCGCTACCCGTATGTGTTGTGTACCGACGCAGACGTGGTTCTCGATGCCAACTGTCTGGTTCGGTCCATGCAAAGGGTTGTCGAAGACCGCCAGCGGACGATCGCGGTTGGAGGAAATATTCGACCACTCAACGGGAGTCGCGTCGAACTCGGTCACCTGATCGAAGCAAGTGTCCCTCGCCGGCTGATCCCCCGGATGCAGGTGCTCGAATACGTGAGGACATTTCTCGCAAGTCGACCGGCATGGTCAAACCTGCACCCGCTCCCCAACGTTTCCGGGGCATTCGGTATATGGAAGAAGTCCGCAGTGCTGGCTGTCGGCGGCTTCACGCCCGGGCACATGGGCGAAGACATGGACTTGACCATGAGACTGCACCGCTACCACATCGACAACAAGATCCCCTATCGAATCGTGTACGAGCCGTCTGCGGTCATATGGACCGAAGTTCCACACAACGCTCGCGTCCTGAGACGCCAACGCATCCGCTGGCACCGAGGCCTGATGACGACCATCCACGACTTCCACCGCATGACTTTCAACCCTCGCTATGGGGCGATCGGTCTCATAGCTGGAGCGGGTTCTTTCTCTTCGAGTATTTGGCCCCGATCATCGAATTCACGGGATGGATCATGGTGCCGCTCGCTCTACTGCTGGGTGCGCTGAACACCGCCGCCATTCTCTGGCTGATCCTCATCGCCTTTGGAATGGGCTTGATGAGTTCTCTGGTCGCCCTGTACCTCGACGAAACATTCGACTATTTCAACAGCCCCACCGACACATCGCGTCTCGTCACGATGGCGTTTATCGAGAACTTGGGATTCCGCCAGTTGACCGTGATCTGGAGGATCGGGGCGATGATCGGCGGGGAGTCAGTTAGTGGATGGGGGAACATGGAACGAAGGGGCGTCGCCAACCTGGATGCGAAGAGCTGAATCCACTGGCTCGGCTGCGGACTCACGCCTCCTCAAGCTCCTCGAGAGTTCTGGGCCAGTCTTCTTTGAGAAGACGTGACATGGAACGATCGGCCAGGAGCTTGCCATCCGTCTGGCAGGTTGCGCAGTAGTTGGTTTCGTTCGACGCGTAGACAATTCGCTGAACGAGTGATCCACATCGAGGGCACGCCTCGCCGTATTTACCATGAACCGCCATATCCGGACGGAAAGCAGTGACCTTCTTGGGCCAGTCAGAGCCGACCTCGGTGCGCAGTCGATCAGTCCACTCGGTTAGTGAGTCGACAACAGCCCGGTGCAGGCGCGCCACTTCCTCATCGGTCAGCTGAGCGGTGCGCTTCACTGGAGACATTTGTGCCTTCCAGAGAATCTCATCTGAGAAGGCGTTCCCGATCCCCGAGAGGATCCGAGGGTCAGTCAATACCCGCTTCAAGGTCCGGTTCTCAAGAAGAACGGCTTCGCCGAATTCCTCTTCGGAGATCTCCAACGGCTCTTTGCCTCCCCGGTCCAACTCAGCTACACCGTCCCAACTATTCAGGATCCAGATTCCGGCGCGTTTGTGTGTTCCCTGTTCAGTGAGGATCAGCGAACCTGTGTCAAAATCGATAGAGGCCAGACCAGCTTTCTTGGGTATCGGCTTCTTGGGCGGTTCCCAACGAAGTCGGCCAGCCACCATCAAATGGATCGCCAGATACAACTCTGAGGTGAACTCGAACACGATCCGCTTCCCCACCCGATGCAGCGCCTTGACAATGGAACCCTTTGGCGTGTCATAAGGCGGGTCATACGTGCGGAGAACCGCCGGTGATGCCACTCTCACATCGGTCACTTTCTCACCCAAGACGCGATCGGATAGCGCCTCGATATAGACAACGATGTCGGGTAACTCAGGCACAGGAGGCCGAAGTTACTCCGAGTTCTGAAGACCGCCGCTGAAAAGAACCCCGACGCCCACAACCAAGCCCCCAGCGATGAATCCATAGGCAGTCAAATGACTTGCGTCCCCGGCATTTCTGCTTATGACCCAACCGAAGAGAACCACAACACCGGTCATGACGAGGAGAGCAACAGCCCGGGCCCACCTGGTACCAATCGACATCGCATATGCCACTGCCACCATGAGCAGCCCGCCGACAACAAAAGCCAGCCAAAACTCGGCGCCATTGCTACCGGCCGTTTCCTCGATGGTCTGAGGTGAGGCCCCGGGAGTTGGTGCAATACGCAGGAACGTCCCGCCTAACAGCACCAGGCCTCCTCCCAACGCGAGGGCAATCGCCACCACGTTCGACTTCGGTTCAGCCAGGGCATCTGGCGCCGGGGCTGTTTCTGGCTCCTCAGGGTTGTGAAGAGCGGCAACCTTCCTCGCCATTCTCGGCGAGGCCGCCACAATGCCCATCTCCTCGGCGAGGGAGGCATCGTCGACAGCTCGAAGGACGAATTCCTCGCCTTCGGCTCTTATCGCGAATCCGTCCTGAAGCGTGTTGATCCCGAGTTCATTGATCGGCCAGTCCCCGACCAGTTCGTTGCCGGAGACAAGACGAAGTCGACCATCGTCGGCCAGGATCCGAACCGCGACGCCCGGTCCACTGTCGCCACGCATCCGAACTGTTCCGTCCGTTTCAACCACCATTCGGCCGACTCTTGATCACCAATCTGAAGTGTATTTGGCAAAAAGAAGAAGGGCGGTTATTCACCGCCCTTCTTCACTTCTGGAGCTGGGCTCTAACCCTTATTGATTGTCCATCTTCTCAAACGCCTCATCGAAACTCTGAGCCGGTCGACGGCGGCCTCCACCGTCGCTGCCTCCACCGTCGCTGCCTCCACCGTCGCTGCCTCCACCGTCGCTGCCTCCACCGTCGCTGCCTCCACCGTCGCTGCCTCCACCGTCGCTGCTGCTGCTCTCGTGACGACTTTTTTCACGATTGCGATCGCCACCGTTGTCGCGTTTGTTTCCGCCACCACCGCCGTCACGACGATTGCGATCTCCGCTGCGACCTCCGCTGCGATCTCCGCCACCGGACGGTGCGCCACCGCTGGGAAGAGTTGCACCTTCTAAGGCATCAACCAGCTCGAGACTGACTTTGCCACGATCGATCTCACGTACTCGAACCTTGAGCTCGTCACCATCGGAGAGATAGTCCTCGACCCTCTCAACTCGCTTGGATCCGTCGAGGCGACTGATATGAAGCAACCCGTCGCGACCAGGGAGAATATTGACAAAAGCTCCGAACTTGGTGATGTTGACCACCTTGCCGTCGTACTCCGCTCCGATCTCGGCCTCCGGTGGGAAGGCGATCTGCTGAACACGCTCCATGGCGTTGGCGAGGGCATCCGCATCGCTGGAGGCAATACGGACAATGCCGATACCGTCACCTTCTTCGATTTCGATCTTGGCACCGGTGACCTCCTCGAGCTCACGGATGACAGCACCCTTGGGACCGATGATCTCACCGATCTTGTCCTTCGGAATCTCCACTGACTCGATACGCGGAGCCCACTGGTTCATCTCTGAGCGAGGCTCGGAGATGACATCGGCCATCGCACCCAGAATGAAATGACGGGCATCACGAGCCTGGTCGAGAGCACCCTTGAGCACTTCAGATGGCAATCCCTGGATCTTGGTGTCCATCTGCAACGCCGTGATCACGTCCGCCGTGCCGGCCACCTTGAAGTCCATGTCGCCCAGGGCGTCCTCTGCTCCAAGAATGTCGGTCAGCGTTACATACTTGCCATCCTGATGAATCAGACCCATGGCGATTCCGGCCACCGGAGCGCTTATCGGCACACCGGCGTCCATCATCGAAAGACTCGAGGCACAAACCGATGCCATCGAAGACGACCCATTTGAGGCGAGCACCTCTGAAACGAGTCGGAGTGCGTATGGGAACTCATCCGAGTCCGGGACAACCGGCAACAGCGCCTTCTCGGCGAGGGCGCCATGACCGATCTCGCGTCGTTTGGGACCACGCATGAATCCCGCTTCACCCGTTGAGAACGGCGGGAAGTTGTAGTGGTGCATGTAACGCTTGGACTCGGCAGTGTCGAGAGTGTCGAGCATTTGCTCCATCTTCAACATACCGAGTGTGGTCAGGTTGAGAACCTGAGTTTCACCACGTTGGAAGAGCGCCGAGCCGTGGGTGCGATCGACAACACCCACTTCGATCGAGAGGGGGCGGATGTCTGTGGCGGACCGGCCATCCATACGGATGCCCTCGTCGATGACACGTTGGCGAGCCATCTTCTTGAAAACGGCCTTGAAGGCGTTCTTGGCCTCTTTCAGGGACTCATCGTCCTCCCCGATACCCAACTCGGCCAAAACGGCTTCACGGGCCTCGGACTCAGCGTCCTGGCGTTCGTGTTTCCCGGCGATTTCGAGAACCGGACCGATCTTTGCTGTTGCAGCCGCCTCCACCTTGGACAACATCTCCTCGGAGTAATCGAAGGCAACAGGCCACTCGACAGGGCGTATATCGACCTGGTTGGCCAACTCGAGCTGAAGGTCGATCATCCCGCCGATGTATTCCTTGGACTCCTCGAGACCCTGAGCAACCGCGTCCTCATCGGATGGGCGATCGCCATCTGCAACGAGACGGATCCCATTGGGGGTGGCTCCGGCCTCGACCATGGTGATGTCGATCTCGCCTTCGTCGTTACGACGACCTGCCACGACCAGTTCAAAGACTGACTCTGCAAGATCGTCCTCGGTCGGGAACGGTATCCACTCGCCTTTCTTGAGGCCAAGACGGACCGAGCCGATGGGGCCTTTGAACGGGATTGGGCTGACCGAAAGGGCAGCGGATGCGCCATTTAGCGCGATGACGTCGAACGGGTTCTCCTGATCGACTGCAAGCGAGGTGACCACGATGTGGGTCTCGTTGCGATAGCCGTCCTCAAATGAAGGACGGAGAGGGCGGTCGATCAGACGACAGGTCAAGGTGGCCTGTTCTGAGGGACGACCCTCACGACGGAAGAAAGATCCGGGGATCTTTCCGACAGAGTACATCCGCTCTTCGAAGTCAACAGTGAGGGGGAAAAAGTCAATTCCCTCACGCCTCTTGCGATTTGCGGTGGCGGTTACCAACAACTCGGTACCGCCAAGGGTGGCTACTACGGCGCCGTCCGCCTGACCGGCAAGCTTGCCGGTGCTCAGGACGAACTCTTTGCCGCCGATAGTGCCCCGGACGATTGTCTCGGGCACGTATGCTCCTTAGGTTGTTTGCTTGGAGCCGAACCCGTTGGCAGTGGCCGCGTCTCGGGCTTCGCCCGGGCCGTCGCCCAATCATTCCGATCGGGCTGCGTCCGAACTGTTCCTGAGGCGTCGCCACTGTCAACCGGCAGCTCCACTTCAGAGGCTCTCGCCTCTTTCTTACTGTTGGGAGCCGTGGCCCCCAATGGACGTGAAGAACGGGGTCACCGCTCTCCACGAAATCTTGACTAGCGCCTCAAGCCCAACTTGGCGATGAGACTCCGGTACCTCTCAACATCCTCACGTCGCAAGTAGTCGAGAAGTCTCCGGCGTTTACCGACCATCAGCAACAGACCACGACGACTGTGGTGGTCGTGCTTGTGGTCGCGAAGGTGTTCGGTGAGATGGCTGATCCGCTCTGTGAGGAGGGCTACTTGCACCTCGGGAGAGCCGGTGTCACTTTCGTGAGTGCCGTATTCGGCAACAATCTCAGTGGTTGTTTTCATTGCGCGTAAAACCTGAATCGATGAAGGGGATCAGTCTGAACATTAACAGCATTCGCAGGCCATCTCATATCGCGAGGATCTCTCGGCATCTAGCCACATCCTCTTTTATGGCCACGACAAGATCGCCCACTCCTTCGAATTTCAGCTCGGGTCGCAGATACTCGACAAACTCGACAGTCAGGTTCTCACCATAGATCTCACTATCGAAGTCGAGAATGAAAGCCTCGACAAGAAGGGCACCGCCGCCAAATGTGGGCCGAACACCGACATTGACTGCTGCCTGAAACACCTCGTCTTCGATTTTGGCATAGGCGGCATAAACCCCGATTCCGGGCACCACCTTTCGCTCGGGTGGATTGATATTGGCAGTTGGGAAGCCGATTTCACGTCCGCGTCGGTCGCCGGCCACAACCCGGTTGGTTACCGTGAATCTGCTGCCAAGGGCTTGGGCAGCCTCGGAGACATCACCGGATTCGATCAGTTCCCTGATCCGGCTGGAGGCCATGACAGCATCGTGATCTCCGACGAATTCGATCTCCTCGACCTCGAAGCCGAGGTCATTGCTCATTGACCGCAGAATTTCGGTGTCTCCGGCCCGATCCCTGCCGAATCTAAAATCGGGACCGACGACGACCTTACCGACGTTGAGCTTCTCAACCAGCACCTCGATGACGAACGCAGCAGGCTCCAGGTCCTTGATCTCATGGAGATCGAGGATCCCGACTTGGGCGACCCCAACTGATTCGAGCAGACGGATTCTCTCGTCAATTGTGGTGATCAAACGTGGCGGTGTGCCGGGTCGAAAAACCTCGACAGGGTGGGGATCAAACGTGAGGACCGTCGGCACAAGCCCGTCTTTGAGACGCTCGATGAGAGCCCGGTGCCCGAGATGCACACCATCAAGCACACCAATTGTCACTGCGGCCGGAGCGTCGCGTGGCACCCAGTCAGCAAGTGGCTCATCATGGATAATCACCTTGGCAACACAACTTCAGGTCTCGCTTGATCACCATCCCGCGTGTACACAGCGATGAGGTCGCCGGCGGAGTCCACGACACGCACCGACACTGCTTCGGGAATGGACACCAACTCACCACCCACAAAAGGCACACCGTGGCTCACCGCGTTTGCCGTTTCCTCGCCCACGGTGATCTTGGGAAGGTCCGAAAGAGCTTCCAATGGTGTGATCAGATACTCCTTCCAACTGTGGAGATCGTCAACCGTTACTCCGCCCGATGCCTTCAACGATCCGATCCGGGTTCGACGAAGCGATGTCAAGTGAGCGTGGCCTCCCAGTGCCGCTGCCATGTCATCGGCAAGTGACCTGACATATGTCCCTTTCCCACACACCACTCGAAACTCAACTTGGGGATACGGACCCGGCCCGACGCTGATCATCTCCAACTGGTGGACCTCAACAGGGCGAGCATCGCGCTCAACAACTTGTCCCTCGCGAGCCAACTCGTGGAGTCTTCGACCGTCCTTCTTCAGTGCCGACACCATCGGTGGTATCTGATAGATGGCACCAGTGAATCTCGACAGCAAGCCCTCCAAATCCTCGGGTCTGAAATCCATGGGCTCGCGGGAGAGAACCGCACCATCGGCGTCGAGGGTGTCGGTGGCAACACCAAACAGCGCGGTGGCAAGATACTCCTTGGGCTGGTCCTGGATGTAGCGAATCAGACGGGTGACGTTGCCTATGGCCATGACAAGTGTTCCGGTGGCCATTGGATCGAGGGTGCCTGCGTGCCCGACCTTCTTCTCCCCCGTCGCCTTCTTGACCTCCCCGACCACGGCGTTTGAGGTCAAACCTGCGGGCTTGTCGACTATCAGGAACCCAGCACTCATCTGAACTCCCCGAGTTTCGCAACTATCTGACCAACCACTTCGAGCGGGTCACCTTCGGAAGTGAAACCGGCCGCCAGTCTATGGCCGCCCCCTCCAAAGGAGACAGCCAACGATCCGACATCGGTGGCTCCCCGGGACCTCATGCTGACCTTCACACGGCCGTCGCCGTGCGCCTTGGCCAACACCGCGGTATCGGCCTCCCTGGCCAGGCGGATCGTGTCGATGAGTCCGTCGATATCACCCCAATCGACACCTGCCGTCGCGAGATCCTCCTCATTGATCACAGTCGAGACCACGCTGAGATCTTCGTTCAATTCGGCCCTGCTCAAGGCCGCCCCGGCGGCTATCAGATAGCCGAAGGGTGCCTCTTCATAGACACGCTGGCCAATCAACGTGGGAACGGCTCCGGCCTGTACCAATGCCGCGGCAATCTCGAGAGTTCGCGGAGTCGTATTGGAGTACTGAAATCGCCCAGTATCGGTCACCACCGCGGTCAGCAAACTGTTCGCTATCGATGGCGTGACATCCCAACCGCTGAGTTCCAGGAGATCGAAAACGATCTCACCTGTGGCTGCTGCGGTGGGGTCAACGTAGGCGATGTCGCCAAACCCTGCATTGGTCACATGATGATCGAGCACAACAACAATCTCGGCCTTGCCGGCGTTCGATGCCAATTCGCCAAGTCGGTCGGCCGAGCCGACATCGAGCACAACGAAGACGTCGGGCTGTGCGGGCATTTCGCCTGGTGCCACCAGGTAATCCGTCGGTAGGAAGGAGAGGTTGTCGGGGACGATGAATGGTGAGCCAAAACTGGCCTTGACTATCTTGCCGGCGTTCGAAGCTGCTTCGGCGAGCCCAAGCATCGAACCGAGAGCGTCACCGTCCGGACCAACATGACAGGCCAGGGAGATCTCGGCAGCCTCCTCCAGTGCAGTAGCCGCCGCCAGCAGCACTGCTTTGTCACTCATTTTCGATTCCCATGTCGCTGTTCGCTGTGCCAAGCGACCTCAGGATCTCGTCGATTCGGTCACCACCCGAAATACCTGGATCGATGCTGAACTCCAGAGTCGGCGTGTATTTCATTCTCACCTCGCGACCGATCGCGGCCTGAAGTCGCTTGGCGGCACGCTCAAGAGCCTCGATAGCATCGTCGCCGCTCTCGGGGCCGAGCACGTCGATATAGACCATGGCATGCCGTAAGTTCGGTGCAGTATCCACGCTGGTGATCGAAACCATCTCGAGTCTGGCATCGTTGAGTCGTTCGATCTCGTCGGCGAGCACCTCGCGCAGTGTCGAATTCACTTTCAACATTCTCTCGCTCACTCCGGTTCCTCCAACTCGCTCTTGAAGATGTCGAGCACCTCGATCTCGAGACGAGAGTCAAGGTAGCGATGCAGCTTGGCGATCTGCATGCCAAGACTCACACCGTCAGGTGCGGCTATTGCCACACCGAGCGTCGCCCGCTGCCAATCATCGTGATGATCGACCTCAGCCACGCTATACGACCCGAGTCGACGCAACCCGACGATCGTCGGGCGCAGCAACGCCCGCTTTTGCTTGAGTGATTGCGGTGTATGCAGATGGATTTCGACCCTGAGGGCCGCGGCACGCATCAGGTGCGGGCAACCTCGCGGATGACATAAACCTCGATGTTGTCGCCCTCCTTGAGGTCGTTGTAGTCCTCGAATCCCATTCCGCACTCGAAGCCGGACGCCACCTCGCGAACGTCGTCCTTGAATCGCTTGAGACTGGAAATGACTCCGTCATGGATGACGATTCCGTCCCTGAGGAGTCTCGCTTTCGCCCCACGTTGCACCACACCTTCGATGACAAAGCACCCGGCAATGGTGCCGGCGCGCGGAACCTTGAAGGTGGCACGCACTTCTGCGGTGCCCAGAACCTGCTCTTCCTCATCGGGTGCCAGCTGGCCAACTAAGAGCAGCTCGACCTCTTCGAGAAGCTCGTAGATGATCCCGTAGGTGCGGATCTGGATCCCTGCCTGCTCTGCCGCCTTGCGTGCCTTGGGCTCCGGTCTCACATTGAAACCCACAATCACGGCATCGGTCACTTCTGCGAGCGTCACGTCGTTCTCGTTGATCCCACCCACGCCGGTGTGGATGATCTGGATCTTGCCACCCTCACGTTCGATCTTGGTGATGGATTCACGCAGGGCCTCGAGCGATCCTTGCGCGTCGGCCTTTACGATGACATTGAGGGTGGCGTCTTCGCTGCGCAATTGCTCGAGCAGACCTTGGAGACGGTCGCGTGCACTCGGGGCAACTTGTGACTCGATCCGGTCGGCTTCAAGTCGGCTAACCGCGACTTTGCGGGCCTCACGATCGTTTTTCATGACCTCGAAGAAGTCACCGGCCGCCGGCAGCTCATCCCAGCCCATGATCTGAACAGGAGACGAAGGCCCTGCGCTCTTGATCTGATCGCCGTTGTCATCGAGCAAAGCGCGGGCGCGGCCCGAGACGGCCCCGGCGACAAAGGCGTCTCCTTGTCTGAGTGTTCCTCGCTGAATGATGACCGAGGCGACCGGGCCACGGCCTCTCTCTAATTGCGCTTCCACAACCACGCCGGATGCGCTGGGCTTGGGGTTCGCCTTGTAGTCCTCTAGTTGTGCCATCAGGTCGATCACTTCCAGCAGATCATCTACCCCGGTTCCATTGAGCGCCGAAAGCTCGACACTGGGAACGTCACCACCCAGTTCCTCGGTAACAACCTCGTAGTTGGTCAATTCGGTTCGAACCCGAAGCGGGTCCGCACCAGGAGCGTCCATCTTGTTGATGGCGACGATCATCTTCACACCCGCAGCCTTGGAGTGTGATATCGCCTCCTGGGTCTGTGGCATGACACCATCGTCAGCCGCAACCACCAGAACAACGATGTCGGTGATGTTGGCTCCCCTGGCTCTGAGTGAGGAAAAGGCCTCATGGCCCGGCGTGTCGATGAATGTGATGTCGTGGCCGCTGACGTCAACCTGATAGGCCCCAATGTGCTGGGTGATCCCACCTTCCTCGCTGTTGACGACGCTGGCGTTCCGAATCGTGTCGAGAAGGGTCGTCTTGCCATGATCGACGTGACCCATGACGGTGACGACGGACGGCCGACCGACCAGATCTTCATCTGAGTCATCGAATTCGGGCTGCTCCGCGACGGCTGGGATCTCGGGGACCGACTCAACCTCGACGATGAACCCAAACCCTTCGGCGACTTCGTCGATCAGCTCGGCCGGCATCACCTGACCGGCGCCCACCGGCACTCCCATGTTCAGCAGGGCCTTGACGACTTCATCGACCGGCTGACCTAGCGCATCGGCAAACTGCTCGACGGTGGATCCTTCGGTGATCGAGGTGATTTGAACTTCCACCTCTTCCGGCGCTGTTTCATCAGGTGTCGAGTCGTCAGGTACCGAGTCGTCAGAATCGACGACTTCGCTCACCTCCGTAACGGGCTCCTCTTCAGTTGGTTCAGCAACTTCACCGACTTCGTCGGCTGGTGCGAATGAGAGCCGAATGAGCTCAGCCCCCTCCTCACTCAGCCCTGACGAGGCCGTTTTTACCTCGATATCCAACTCCTGGGCGTGGGCGAGGACCTCTTTCGAATCCTCCCCCAAGTCACGAGCTAGTTCATAAACCCTCATTCGGAAACTTCACTCACTTTCATCAACGTCTGCACTGACAGGCGCATCGACCGCGTCCTCATCGTCGCCTTCAGATGCCACTTCATCCGTCGCAGGTTCGGCAACAGAGCCATCCTCCACGGTCTCGACGTCTTCCGTCCTCTCGCCATCCGGTGCGGTTGCAGCTTCGTCCACCTCATCTTCCGGTGGTGCATCGGAGCGAATGTCGACCTTGTAGCCGGACAACCTGGCTGCGAGACGGGCGTTCTGACCTTCCTTGCCGATGGCAAGCGAGAGCTGATGCTCGGAAACGATTACGTCGGCCGTCTTCTCTTCTTCGTCGACGTGGACTTCCTTGACCTTCGCCGGGCCCAACGCCTCGGCGATGAATTGACCAACGTCGTCGCGCCACTGAACGACATCGACCTTCTCGCCTCTCAGCTCATTGACGACCTGACGCACCCTCGACCCCCTGGCTCCCACACATGCCCCTTTCGGGTCGACATTGGGATCGTGCGAGATGACCGCGATCTTGCTGCGGTGGCCGGGCTCGCGTGCGATGTTGACAATCTCCACTGTGCCGTCGGCCAATTCGGGCACTTCCAATTCGAGGAGTCGCCTGACCAGATCGGGATGACTTCGCGAGACAACGATCTGGGCGCCTTTGGGTTCGTTGCGCACCTCGAGAATCAATGCCTTGACGCGATTGCCCCGATCAAGCCTCTCAAAGGGGATGCGCTCGCTTCCCGGCAGAATCGCTTCTGCGTCACCCAGATCGAGGATCACGGACCGATAGTCGACCTGTTGAACGATTCCAGTAACGAGATCGCCCTCGCGACCTTCATACATCTCATAGACCTTCTCGCGCTTCGCCTCACGCAGCTTGAACTGCATGACCTGCTTGAACGATTGAGCTGCTATACGGCCAAATGCTTCGCCTTCTGGAGTGTCTTCCCACTCGTCAATGACGTTTCCGTCCTCATCGAGTTCCTGTGCGTACACGGTCACCTGACCCGAGCCGGGATCGATGGTCACCCGGGCCTCTTCGGCAGCACCAGGACTTCGTTTGTATGCCGCGACCAGGGCGTTGGCGAAGGCATCGAGGATGGCGTCAACGGGAACACCACGTTCCTGGGCCAGAACCTCAATGGCCTCCATCATCGTGTCGAGTTGCATGTTTCTCCTTCAGTGACCTGGTTTGGGTGACTTGACCCAATTGAAGACCGTTTTGGCGGTGATGACAGTGGTGTAATCGACCACGTGGGCGCCGTCATCGGCTTCGATGGTGAATGAGTTGTCTCCGGCATCGGCGATGACGCCCCTCACCGTCATCTTCGAATCTCCCGCCGAGACCTTGGCCACCACTTCGCGTCCCACTGACTTCGCGTAGTGCGTTGGGCGTTTGAGCTTTCGCTCAAGACCGGGTGAACTCACTTCGAGTTGGTATTGATCCTCCAGATCGGTCTCGTTGTCGAGGAGACGAGACAGACTCCTGGAAAGCTGGGCAAGACGGTCGATATTCACATCGTCACCGTCAACTGTGACACGCAGAATTCGCCCTTTACCTTGCCCGGCCAACTCGAGGTCATCCAACTCGAGTCTCTCCGCGGCAAGGTAGGGCTCAATGACATTCCAGATGTCGGTTACCTGCGTCACAATTTCTCACTATCTCGTCTCAACAATTTGTCCCGGCACGACAAACCAGGTGGGTGCCAGAGGCGCCCACCTGACCTAAAAGCGTCCTGTTGTCTCGCCAGATTATAGGACCATGGAGGAATCAGCCCTAAATGCCAGATCTCGCCTTTTCCAGACGATCAATCACGATGTTGGCTATATCCGAGAGAGTTACTTCTTCCTTGGTGAGACCACGTCTGGCTGTGAGCTCCAATAGGCCCGACTCAACCCCCCGGGGGCCAACAGTTATTCGATAGGGGATACCGATCAGTTCGGCGTCGGCAAATTTCACTCCCGGACGCTCAACGCGGTCGTCGAGCAGCACTTCGACACCTGCCGACGTGAGTTGCTCATATTGGTCTTCGGCGGTTCTCATCGTTGCTGGGTCATCTGCGCGAAGAACCGTGATCACTACTTCATATGGGGCCACCGACACCGGCCAGACGATTCCGTTGTCGTCGTTGGCAGCTTCGACGATGGCGGCGATTGCCCGCTCAACGCCGATTCCATAGGAACCCATGATGATGGGATGACTGGCTCCTTCTTCGTCCTGGACATATGCCCCAAAAGCCTCGGAATACTGCGTGCCGAGCTTGAAGATGTGGCCCACTTCGATGCCCTTCCACAGTTCCAGAGTCCCGCCATCCTGAGGGCAGGTCTCCCCTGTCTTCACCTCGCGCAGGTCAACAAACGCAGTTGAATCGACATCCCGGGCAATATCCACACCCTTGTAGTGCCAATCGTCTTCATTGGCGCCGGTTGCCAGGTTGGTTCGACCCATCAGGGCCAGATCGACAAAGATTCTGATGTCTTTGACGCCCACAGCTCCAAGACTTCCGGGGTCGGCACCCACAAGCTCTCGGATCTCTTCGGCGTCGGCCGGTCGTGCCGCCGCGGCAAGGGTGGCATCGAGCAGTTTCTGGTCGTGGAGATCGTGATCGCCACGAAGCAGAGCCAGCACCGGCTCGCCGTCGACGTAGTAGATCAGTGTCTTGATCGACTGTTGGGGGCTAGCGATGTCGGGAAACGCCTCGGCAAGAGCCTTGATGGTGCGCAGCCCTGGTGTCTCGAAGCGTTCTAACTCGCTTGGGTCTCCATCGTCGATCTGGCTTACGGCCGAAGTCGCCTTTTCGAGATTGGCGCGGTAGTCACAGCTGTCGCAGGTGACGATCCAGTCTTCACCGGCCTCGCTGCGCTGGATGAATTCGACCGATTCTGAGCCACCCATTGCTCCAGACGATGCTTGGACGTCCACCGCAGACATCCCCAGCCGAGAGAAGATTCGTTTGTATGCGGCGTGGTGCTTCTCGAAGCCTGTGTCCAGATCCAGCGCATCGATATCGAGGGTGTATGAGTCCTTCATCGTGAACTCGCGCACACGGAGCAACCCTGATTTCGGCCGCGCTTCGTCACGAAACTTGGTATGGATCTGATACCAAATCTGTGGCAGGTCTCGATATGAGAAGAGCTCGGTGGCGAGCATGGCGAAGATCTCTTCCTCGGTCATCCCCAGGACCAGGTCGGTCTCCTTTCGATCCTTCAGTCTGAAGAGGTTGTCACCCATGAGCTCGTACCGGGCCGACTGTTTCCAAATCTCTGCGGGATGGAGGGTGGGCAACATCAGTTCCTGTCCACCGATTGCGTCCATCTCCTCACGGATGATCGCGATGATCTTGAGTCGGACCTTCTGACCCAGAGGCAACATGCTGTAGGAGCCGGCAGCGAGTTGACGGATAAACCCACCTCTCACCAGCAGTTGATGGCTCACCGCCTCGGCATCGGCGGGAGCATCTCGGAGGGTTGGTATGTGAGCTTCTGACCAGCGCATCTGAGACGGGGACGGTAGTCATCGATTTTCGACTAGCCGGGTCGATTCGATTCTGGTCCGGGGCGGGGCGGCTGCCCTCCATAGGTGGGAGCCGGAGAGCAGTTTCAGTCGAGGATGCAAATCCGCCTTTGGAAACCTCCAGAGGATTCGAATCGATAGGTTTTGCAGATGGGAACACGGGGGTTTCCCAGAAGGGCGCCACCACCGAGAAGAGACTCGCCACACTACGCAGTATTCGAACGCCGGTCGCGATAATTCCCAGGTAGACAACACCACAGCGTCGCCTAAACTCGCCAAACGGAGGCGAAGTTTGGGCGAACTCAGGCACCGGTCATATCGACCGGTTGTAATCATTGGGGCAATCGTGGGAATGCTCGCTGTTGGGACGCTCGCCGGCCAGGCCTTGCCACGGACTTCATCGATCAGACGGTTCTGAGCGGGCTCAACCTACCGACCAATGTCGAGTTTTCGCCCGATGGTCGTGTCTTTGTGGCGGAGAAGTCGGGGATCGTGAAGGTGTTCGACTCCATTTCCGATCCGACGCCGGACGTCTTTGCCGACCTCAGCGCCGATGTTCACAACTTTTGGGATCGTGGCCTTCTGGGACTCGCCATCCATCCGAACTTTCCCACACAACCCTACGTGTATGTGCTCTACACCTACTACGCCCCCATCGGAGGGACACCCCCCACCTGGGGAGACAACTGTCCCACACCCCCAGGGCCGACAACCGACGGCTGTGTGGTCTCGGGACGTCTCTCCCGTTTGACCGCTGACGGGAACGTGATGACCGGCCCCGAACTTGTCCTGATCGAAGACTGGTGTCAGCAGTTTCCGAGTCACTCCATTGCGGACCTCGAGTTTGGCTCCGACGGCGCGCTTTATGTCTCCGGTGGCGACGGCGCCTCCTTCGGCTTTGTTGACTACGGACAGGCAGGCGGAGGCTCCGGCTCACCGACACCGGCCAACCCCTGTGGCGATCCTCCGACCGGGGTGGGGGGCAACCAGACGCCGCCAACCGCCGAAGGTGGGGCTCTCCGCTCCCAAGACCTGCTGACGTCCGGCGATCCGGTGTCTCTGGATGGAACCATCCTTCGGATTGATCCACTGACTGGCGCAGCGCCTCCCGACAACCCAGCGGCGGCAGACCCCGACGCCAACACCCGAAGAATCGTGGCCTACGGCCTTCGCAACCCATATCGGATAGCCGTCCAGCCTGGGACGAGTGAGCTCTACATCGGTGACGTGGGGTCGGGTTTATGGGAAGAGCTGAATCTTCATCCCAACCCCAGTCAGACTGTCCTCAACTTCGGCTGGCCCTGCTATGAGGGCGGATCGGGTGTCTCCCTGCGACATGGAGGCTACGACTCCGCCAATCTCACGATGTGTGAGGACTTGTATCTGGCGGGTGGGGTTACGCCATCTCTTTTTGCCTATCACCACGATGACGACATCACCGGGAATGATAACTGTCCCCCCGCGAGCCCACCGCAACCCACCAGCTCGTCGATAACGGGCTCGTCTTCTATGAAACCGGCGGGTACCCCGCCTCGTTCAATGGGGCTCTGTTCGGAGCGGACTACAGCCGCGATTGCATATGGGTGATGTATCCAGACGGAGGAGGGGATCCCGACCCGGCCACGATCGAAGTCTTTCAGCATCAGGCGCCGAACCCGGTCGATCTAGAGACCGGGCAGGGTGGTGACATTTACTACGTGGACATCATCAACGGTGAGGTGAGACGTTTCCGCTTCACCGGAGGCAACACCCCGCCGATCGCCGTAATCTCGGCGATACCCACATCCGCAACAGCACCACTCACTGTCGACTTCGACGGATCGGGTTCATTCGACCCCGACCTCGAACCGATAGTCAGCTACGAATGGGATTTGGATGGAGACGGCCAATACGATGACACCACCGGCATCATCGCCCAATGGATCTATGGGCCCGGGAGCCATACGGCTGGTCTTCGAGTCACCGATTCGGGCGGTGCGTCGGGAACCGATTCGATTCTTATCTCTTCCTCGAACACACCGCCTATACCCGTAATCGATAACCCTTCATCAACCCTTCTCTGGCAGGTCGGCGAAGTGGTCAACTTCTCCGGTCACGCCAACGACCCGGAGGAGGGCCCGCTTTCTGCTTCATCCCTGACCTGGCAACTGGACCTGCTCCATGGCGACGATGACGGCTCATCTCACGTTTACATAATTCAAACCTTTCCAGGCGTTTCAAGTGGGAGCTTCAACACCCCTGATCATGAGTATCCAATCGTGGCTCGTGCTGAGCCTCACGGCCATCGACCAGCACGGAGCCAGTGCGTCGACGATGGTGAGGCTTGACCCAGAAACCGTCGATCTGACGTTCTCCACGGCCCCATCTGGTCTGGAGGTCGCCTTTGGCGGTGAAATCATCACAACACCATTCACCGAGACCGTCATCGTCAACTCGGTTTTCACCGTCAGTGCGCCAACACCACAACAGGCTCCCCACCTGTCGAGGTGGGATTTCGCTTCGTGGTCGGATGGAGGAGCATTGTCTCACCAGATAACTGCCCCGTCGTCAACCGCTATGTACATCGCGGCCTTCGATGGCGAGACTTTCAATGGGACTTTCCGAGACGATGACAATTCGATCTTCGAATCAGCCGTCGAATGGCTGGCCGCAACTGGTATCACCAAGGGATGCAACCCACCTGTCAACGACAGATTCTGTCCCGATGACTTCGTGACCCGGGGGCAAATGGCAGCCTTCTTCCAGCCGAGCGTTCGGCTACAGCGACGACGGCGGCGGCATCCTATTCAACGACGACAACGGCCACCCATTCGAACATGAAATCGACCTGCTCGGCACGGCCGGCGTCACCAAAGGATGCAACCCACCCGTCAACGACAGGTTCTGTCCCGATAACTTGGTGACCCGGGGGCAAATGGCAGCCTTCTTCCAGCGAGCTTTTAATGGGTGATCGCGCAGAGCGGAATGGGACCGAGATCTAGGCGAACCGCTTCTCAGTCCTTCCCAGCCTTTTCGGCGGCAGCCACCTCGGCCACTCGTTCCCGACGTTCGGCGCTGCGATTGGCATCACCCTGGATCTCGATGAGTTGACGACGTTCTTCGGCCGCGATTTCGGCGGCGTTGGCCTGGGCGTGTGCCAATCGGGCCTCGACTCCTTCGTCGACCAGCTTTTGTGCCTCATCGAGCAACGCCTCCACCATCTCGGACTCAGGCACCACCCGGACCACCTGCCCCTTGATGAAGAGATGGCCTCGCCCTCGCCCGGCGGCGATACCAATGTCCGCCTCTCGGGCCTCGCCCGGTCCGTTGACCACACAACCCATGACTGCCACCTGGATCGGCAACTTGGCCTCTTCCAGGGCGGCCTGAGCCGATGTGGCTACCTCGATAACGTCTACCTCGGCACGCCCACACGAAGGACAGGCGATGAGGTCCAGCCCTTTTCGCTCCCGGAGACCGAGATTCTCAAGCAGCTGACGGCCGGCCTTGGCCTCCTCAACGGGGTCGGCGGTGAGGGAAAAGCGAATGGTGTCGCCGATCCCCTCGTTGAGCAGAGTTGCGATCCCGGCGACCGACTTGATCAGACCGGCCGGTGGAGGCCCCGCCTCGGTCACACCCAGATGAAGCGGATAGTCAATGGTGTCAGCCAACAGCCGGTACGAATTCACCATTGACGTCACGTTGGAGTGCTTCACAGAGATCTTGATATCGAAGAAGTCGACCTCCTCCAGGTACCGAATCTCCTTCTGGGCTGACTCCACCAAAGCCTCGGGAACGGCCGAGCCGTATTTCGCGAGGAGGTCCTTGTCCAGTGACCCGGCGTTAACGCCAACTCGAATCGACAGACCACGATCTTTCGCCTCACGGGCCACCGTCTTTATCTGATCTTCCTTGCGGATGTTGCCCGGGTTGAGCCGAAGGCCTTGGACCCCTGCTTCCATGGCTGCGAGGGCCAGCCGGTATTGATAGTGAATGTCGGCGATGATCGGAACCGGGCTCCGAGGCATGATCTCGGCCAAACCCTGGGCGGCCTCCACGTCGTTACAAGTGATTCGTACGATGTCGGCGCCCGCCCCTGCAAGCGCATAGACCTGTGCCAGGGTTCCGTCGACATCCGCGGTCTTGGTGGTGGTCATGGATTGGACCGTCACCGGTGCGCCGCCTCCCACCGGGACGTCACCCACATGGAGTTGACGGGTCTGCCGTCTTTCGAAGGTCACAAGCACAACGGTAGACCCCCTGATGGGCTGCGCTTGGGACACTAAAGATTGATGGGGTTGGTCACGTCGAGGATGATCGCCACAAAACCCAGGAAGATGAATAGACCCACCACGGCAACCGCAATAGGTGCGAGACGCCGGATATTGGCCTGACGACCTGTGATCTTCTCGTAGAGCGCAACGGCAAAATGGCCGCCGTCGAGCGGAAAGAATGGCAAAAGGTTGATCGTTGCCAGGATCACGTTGATGGAAGCCAGTATGCCGATAAAGAAGGCGGCGTTCTCGACCTGACTCCCGATGGAAACAATGCCTATCGGACTCACCGGCCGGATCTCCGGTGCCACGTCGGTATCACCGAAAAACACCCCGATATACTGGGCCATCGAAGACGGCCGAATCATGTTGAACAGGGCATTGAAGGTGTCGGTGATCGCACCCCAGACCAACTGTCCGGAAAGACCGATCCCTTGGATGAGACCGATTTCCTCTTGGGGGACAACAGGAGACACGCCGAGAAATCCTGCCCCTGGGACGTTTTCGTTTTCAACCAGCTCTGCTTCGATAGCGACTGTCTCGCCCTCGCGTTCGACCACGACCTCGGCTGAGCCCGGCCCTGCTGCGACAAGGGCATCGGTAGCGTCGGTCCAGTCGGTCACCGACTCCCCGTTTATGGAAATGATGGTGTCGCCCTCAACGAGACCGGCGGCATCCGCCGGAGAATCCTCTACCACGACAGCGACAACGGGTATCGGCTCACCGGGAACGCCGTTTATCACCAGGATTCCGTAAAACATGAGAAAGGCGAGCAGGAAGTTCATGCCGACACCCGCCAAAACCACAACACTCTTCTCCCAGAATTTCTTCTCCCGGTAAGTGCGACCCGCATCCCCGGGAGCTACTTCTTCGAGGGGGTTCATGCCGACGATGCGTACGTACCCACCCAAGGGAATCCACTTGACGCCGTATTCGGTCTCCCCTCTTTGAGTCGACCAGATCTTGGGACCGAATCCGAAGAAAAACTGAGTTGCTTTCATTCCGACGGCCTTGGCCGCGAAGAAGTGACCGGCCTCGTGTGCGGTTACAAAGAAAACTATGGCAAAAGCCGCTGCAAAACCACCGAACATCACATCACGCTACCGACAACTTGGCCGTAGTCAGCACGCGCTTGCTGCTAATGCCACAGCAATGGCGCGGGCTTCTCGGTCTACGTCGAGAACTTCATCGACCGTCGTCACCTCTCGCCACTCGATGCTTTCGACGGTCTGAGAAACCACTTCCGTAATACCGAGAAACCCAAGTCTCCCCTGGAGGAATGCCTCGACGGCAACTTCGTCCGCGGCGTTGAGCGTCGCCGGACTGGAACCGCCCTGACGTCCTGCCTCATAAGCGATGTCCAGCGCGGGGAAGGCTTCACGATCCGGTTCTTCGAAGTCCAAGCTGAGACCAGCCAAAGTGAAAGGCTCCGCAGGCGACGCCAGCCGTTCCGGTGCAGTTAGGGCATACTGAATCGGAATTCGCATGTCAGGTTGTCCGATGTGCCCTTTCCAGGACCCGTCGACGAACTCCACCGCCGAGTGCAATATCGACTGGGGATGAATCACCACGTCGATACGGTCGTAGGGGATGTCAAAGAGAAAGTGGGCTTCGATGACTTCGAGCCCTTTGTTGAACATCGTCGCCGAGTCGATAGTGACACGACGCCCCATCTCCCATGTCGGGTGATTCAGTGCCTCATCGGGTGTGACATCTGCGAGCGAAGCTCGATCTCTCCCCCGGAATGGACCTCCAGATGCGGTCAGCATCAATCGCGCCACCGCCTCGGCGGGCTCGCCAGCGAGACATTGGTATAGGGCGGAGTGTTCGGAGTCCACCGGAACCATCTCACCACCGCCGGCAAGGGCCTTCTTTACCACTGGACCACCGGCTACCAGGCTCTCCTTGTTGGCTAATGCGAGACGATTCCCCGCCTCGAGCGTGGCGACACTGGATCGCAAACCTGCCGCTCCCACGATCCCGTTGATGACGGTGGCTCCCGGAATCGCTGCCAGGGCAACCACTTCATCGGCACCGAAGCCAATGGTTCGACCGATCCGCCCCCCGAAGACTTCACGTTCGTCATTTGAACCTCCGGCAACCGCCACAGCCGCGTCGGGATATCTAGCGACAATCTCGGCAAATCCCTCCGATGGCTTCCCGGCGGCGAGAGCCGCGACTTCAATCCCGAGAGAATTGGCCACCTCGAGAGTCTGAGTGCCAATTGAGCCGGTCGCCCCGAGGACGACGACAGGCGCGCTCACAGCAGACCGAACGCCCTGAACAGGATGTAGACAGCAGGAACTGCGAAAAGGAAGCCGTCGATTCGGTCAAGCATCCCCCCATGACCGGGAAGCACCGAACCCATGTCCTTGACATCGATCGATCGCTTGACCATCGACTCACCCAGGTCACCCAGAGGAACAAAGATGCCGATCACAAGGGCCGCGACCAGTCCCTTTGCCAAACCGATCGTCTCCCAAGCCGGGAATGTCACCAGAACCGAAGCGGCGATGGCACTCACAATGAGACCACCGACAAACCCCTCGACAGTTTTGGCGGGTGACACCACTGGGGCCAATTTGCGCCGGCCAAATGCCTTGCCGACAAAATAGGCACCGATGTCGTTCAGGGCGATCAACAACACCAGGAACATGATGTAGGCGATCGGATGCGGGCCGGCGGCGAACGGGATGGCAAAAGCCAACATGCCAACCCAGGCCATTCCGAGAATAGTGACCGATGCATTCTCCAGTGGCCTCCCACGCGGCGTTATCGCGAAAAACAGCACTGTGGCAGCGATCATGAATGCCGCCCACCCACCGATGGCGGGTGGACCCCAATTGTGGGCACCCACACCAATCAGCGTCACACCCAGAAGCCCGAACAACGCCAGCGGTCGATACTCGACTACGCGAAGCGTGGCATAGAACTCCCCAACCGCCACGACCATGACGAGAATCACAAAGGCCGAGAACCACCAACCGCCAAGCAGCAAACTCCCCACGAAAAGCCCGAAGATGACAAGGGCTGATGCAATGCGCATCGTCAGGTCAGAAGAAGCCGCCTGTTCGATGGCCTCGTACGATTCCTCTGACTGGGTGGCCGCTCCACCGACGTCTTCAAAACCAACAAGGCCGCTCTCGACTCCGGGAACCGCGGCGGCCACCGCCTGCTGTTCCCATTCGGCTTCTGAGGCCTTGGTCACCTCGGCGGCCAAACCTTGATACTCCTGGGTTGTGGCTGAGAGGTATTCCTCCGAAGTGAACTCGTCGATCTCTGGGGATCCCTTGACCATCGAATCCCAATCGACCCCCGACTGCGAGTCGGGTTGGTCCGAAACCTCTGACTCTTGATCCGATGCGTCCACCATCATTTTGTCAGCGGTCGTAGGGACATCGTCTGCAGGTTCTTGTTCGCTCTCTGGCTCCTCTAGGCCGGGAAGAGGCACGACCTTGGCGGTCTCCTCAACGGTGTCAGCATCTTCGTTGGCCTCCCATGGCCGTCTGAAACCACGGTCTTCGGGCCCGTCGGAACCTTGATCAGGCATCAGATCTCTGCCAATTCTTCTTCTTTGTTGCCCATCAGAGTGTCGATCCTCTCGACCCATTGGTCGGTGACTTTCTGAAGCTCGTCTTCGCCGCGGTGGATGTCGTCATCGGAGATCTCGCCATGGAGGGCCTCCATATCGCTCTTGGAGTGGCGACGGACGTTCCTCACCGCCACCCGGCCCTCCTCCGCCATACGGTGAACCACCTTGATGAGTTCCTGTCGTCTTTCCTCGGTGAGCGGGGGGAAAGCGATCCGGATGACGATGCCATCGTCGGTGGGGTTCAGGCCGAGGTCGGAATTCTGGATCGATCGCTCGATGTCGGTGACTGTCGACTGATCAAAGGGTGTCACCACCAAAAGACGCGGCTCGGGGACCGCTATCGACGCAAGTTGCTGGAGCGGAGTCGGTGTCCCGTAGTAGTCAACGGTGATGCGATGAAGGAGTTGCGGGTTGGCTCGGCCGGTGCGGACAGTTGAGAACTCATTGGCGACGTGATCAGCCGCCAATTCCATCCTGTGCTCGGCTTCGACCAAGAGATCGCTGATCATTCCTTCATAACTCCTCAGTGGACCACGGTGCCGATTTGATCGCCCCGAACAGCCTTGACGATGTTGCCAGGCACATTCATATCGAAGACGTGAATCGGGACTTCGTGCTCTTTGCACATCGTAACGGCGGTGGTGTCCATCACCCGGAGTTCCCCGGCAATGAACTCCATGTATGACAGTTCAGTGAGACGATTGGCGTTTTTGTTGTGTGCGGGGTCAGAGTCATAAATCCCGTCGACCATCGAAGCCTTGAGCAGACTGGCGGCGTTTATCTCGATTGCTCGGAGGGCAGCAGTCGTGTCCGTTGTGAAAAATGGGTTGCCGGTGCCTCCGGCAAAAATGACAACCCGACCCTTCTCCAGATGCCTGATCGCACGGAGGCGGATATAGGGCTCGGCCAGCTCCTGCATGGTTATCGCGCTCTGCACCCGAGTATCAACATCGACGTTTTCCAAAGCATCGCGAAGGGCAAGCGCGTTGATGACAGTTGCCAACATTCCCATGTAGTCGGCCGTGGCCGCGTCCATGCCTTTGGCCGCTTGGGAGACTCCACGGAAGATGTTTCCTCCACCCACGACCACCGCAACTTCCACGCCCTCTTGAACTGCCTCAGCCATCTCTTCGGCCACGCGATGAACCGTCAGCGGGTCGATGCCATAGCCGATCGAGGGATCGGCAAATGCCTCTCCTGAGAGCTTCAGCAGGACACGTCGGTTGGGGGATTCAGACAAATGGCCTCCTAGCCGGCTATTGCCATCCGGGCAATGCGCCGCACCGCGATGTTCTCACCCATCTTCGATGCAAGAGCACCGACCATATCGCCGACGGTGCCCTCGTACTTCTCGGCGTTGACGAATTTCTGGTCGTATAGGACGTTCTCTTTGAGCCAGGACTCGATCTTGCCGTCCACTATCCGATCGATGACATCGGCAGGCTTGCCTTCTGCTTCGGCCTGCCGTCCGATCAGCTCTCGCTCTTTGGCCCTTTTGGCCTCATCAACTTCGCCCTGTGTGACCCACTCCGGGTCGGCCCAGCTGACATGCATCGCGATGTCGTCTGCCGTCTCTCGAAACTCTCGACTCTTCGCAACGAAGTCCGTCTCGCAGACAAGCTCGATGAGGACACCCATCGTCGGGCGTTCATTCTGGATGTGGATGTAACTGCCGATCACTCCTTCGTTGGCCTCGCGTTCGCTGCGTTTGGCCATCTTGGCCTGACCGCGTTCACGGAGAAGCTCAAACGCCTTGTCGAGGTCGCCGTCGGCGTCGGTGAGAGCATTCTTGGCGTCCATCATCCCGACACCTGCCTCGCTGCGGAGAGTTTGGACGTCCTGCGCTGTGAAATCCGTCATCGCTCAGGATTCTTCGTTCTCAGCCTTGGCAGGCTTCTTCTTCTTAGCGATCTCCTTGCCCTCGATCATGGCGTCGGCGATGGCAGCCGCAATCAGGTCGGCCGCTCGAATCGCATCGTCGTTGCCGGACACGATGTAGTCGATTGCATCCGGATCGGAGTTCGAGTCGACAAGCGCGATGATCGGAAGACCAAGACGATCAGCCTCCTTGACCGCAGTTTCCTCGGTGTTGACGTCGATGATGAATACCGCGTCTGGGAGCTTGTTGAGCTCAGCAACACCACCAAGGTTCGCCTCGAGCTTGGTCAGCTCGCGCCGAAGTCGGAGTCTCTCTTTCTTGGGAAGACTGTCCATCTCGTCACTCTCCTCCATGCGGCGGAGCTCGCGCATGTAGAAGACCCGTTTCTGGATCGTGCGGAAGTTGGTCAGCATCCCGCCGAGCCATCGATAGTTGACGTAGGGCTGGCCGGCCCGAATGGCGTTTTGGGCGACAGCACCCTGTGCCTGCTTCTTGGTACCGACGAAGAGGATCGACCCTCCCTCGATGGCGATGTTCCTGGCAAAATCTATGGCCTCGGCGATCTGGGTCACCGTCTGACGGAGGTCAATGATGTGGATTCCGTTGCGCTCCCCATAGATGTAGGGACGCATCTTGGGGTTCCAGCGTCGAGTCTGATGCCCGAAATGAACGCCGGCCTCCAAGAGCTGTTTCATTGTGACTTCAGGCACAATTGCTCCTTTGGTTGTTTCCTCCGCCCGTTGGACGACTCCCACCACGATGGCCGCGTTGCGGCCGCGGTGCCCTTCTTCAACCTGCTTCGCAGAAGCAGGCACCAATGAAGGGTTAACGGGCGTGTTTGATGAGCGCAATTGTACGGAAGCCCCGTACTCTTGGGTAATCGACCATGACGTCGTAACCACAGAAACGCTCCGCGATTTGGCCACTGGCCTGGGTACAGCCGGGTTTGGCGTGACCACGTCCGCGCAATTCTCTGAATCCCTCGCCACACTCAGAGAGCACCGAACAACGGGGATGGCAGGGCCTCTTCATTTCACGTATGACGAACCGGTGGTTGCCACCAATGTGGAAATGTCCTTCTCGTGGGCGCGCAGCATCGTGGTGTTCGCTCACAACTATCTGACCGAGACGATCCCTCCCGCAGACACGGGGGCAATGGTGGGCCGATTTGCCACCAGCGACCACTACAGATCGGTACGCCGCGTTGCTGAGCGTCTCAGAGACGAACTGACCAACGCCGGCCACCGGGCTGAGATACTGATCGACGACAACCGGCTCGTCGATCGTGCTGCTGCTGCTCGAGCCGGCCTCGGGTGGATCGGAAAGAGCACAATGGTGCTTGCTCCCGGTCATGGACCATGGATGCTGCTTGGTTCTGTGGTGACTGACGTGAAGCTGGACACGACACAGCCGATGATTCGGGATTGCGGAACCTGCGTGGCATGCATTCCTGCATGCCCAACCGGCGCCATCACCTCATCTGGTCTCGATGCCTCCAAGTGCATCTCCACCTGGCTGCAAACCCCCGGTTCTCTCCCTCGCTGGATCCGCCCCCACATCGGACGTCGAATCTATGGATGTGACGAATGTCTCACCTCATGCCCGCCCGGTCAACGAGCCCTTGGCACAACTCCCAACCGGTCGAATCCGTTGGAATTCGACGAGTTGCTCGCCACTGATGATGAGGAACTGCTCGAGCGATTCCACTGGTGGTACGTGCCGCGACGCGACCCTCGGTTTCTGCGACGAAATATCCTGGTGGCGGCTGGTAACTCGGGCGAGATAGCCGCCCTATCGGCGATCCGAACACACACCACACATCGCTCCTCCATGATCAGATCGCATGCGATATGGGCATTGGCCAGATCATTGAGATCCGATGCCCGCATCGAGTTGGAGCAAGCTCTTGCCCGGGAAACCGTGTCAGAGACTCTCGAAGAAATCGAGTTCGCCTTGGCGATGATCGAGAACTAAACCCTGATGTGAACTGTGGTCGATCAGCCCCAGGCAGGATCGCCGAGACGATTGCGCAGCGACATCATGGTTTTGGCATGAATCTGACAGACTCGGGATTCGGTGACGCCGAGTACGTCACCGATCTCGTTGAGCGTCATGCCCTCGTAGTAATAGAGGGTGACAACAAGTCTTTCCCTTTCAGGGAGTCTGTTGATCGCATCGACCAGACCTCTGCGTGTCTCTTCGCTTTGAAACACCGCCTCCGGTGAGATGCCGCTTGGATCGGAAAGCATCTCCCCCATCGATGTCTGTGAATCACCGGACACGAACTCGTCGAGTGCGGCGATACCCGACCGCCCGATTTCGGCGAGGGCATCATTCAGCTCGTCGACTTCCATTTCCAGGTTGAACGCCAATTCGTCTTCGGTCGGAGTCCTCTGAAGCGTGTGCTCGAGTTCGACGACGGCAGTCTCAATTCGTCGGGCTCGTGACCTAACCGAGCGAGGCACCCAGTCGAGGGCACGAAGCTCGTCGAGGATTGCTCCCTTGATTCGATTGATCGCATAGGTCTCAAATTTGAAGCCACGATCGGGCTCAAACTTGTCGATGGCATCGATGAGGCCGAAAAGGCCGTAGCTGGCGAGATCGTTCTGATCGACCGAACGGGGCAGACCGGCACCCACACGACCAGCCACGTACTTCACCAAGGGTGCGTAGTGGAGGATCAGTCGTTCGCGGGTGTCAGCGTCGCCGGAGGCCTTGAAGGTCTCCCAAAGACCCTCGACCTGAGTCTTCTCAGGCTCGTGGGTGGCTTCGGTCATATGTTCCTCTCAAGTGCATTCGGGTGACGGCAGTGTAGATCTGGGTCGTCGCCAGATCGGTATGTCCTAGAAGATCCTGCACGGTGCGTAAGTCTGCACCACCTTCCAGCAAATGGGTAGCAAAGCTGTGTCGCAGTGCGTGCGGGAAAGTCGCGACCCTTTTCGAGACGACTCTTCTTATCCCCCTCGGGTCGAGACGGCCGCCACGGACACCGACCCACAAGGCGTCGCCGGCGGACCCTGAGGCGAGAGCCTCTCGTCCCTCGACGAGGTAGGCATCCATTGCGTCCCGTGCCGGCCGGCCGATGGGCACACGCCGTGTCTTGCTGCCTTTACCGACCACGGTAACGGTGTCTTCTCCGGCGTCTTCGACGTTCATGGAAGTGAGTTCGGAGATGCGCAGCCCGGTGGCATAGAGGGTTTCCACCAGTGCCAGGTCTCTCAGGCCAACAGGAGTGGAGGTATCGATCAGAGCGATGGCGCTACTCACAGTCCTGGCGGGCAAAGCATGGGGCAACGGCTTGTCCAACTTCAGTCTTGTCACGCCTGCGAACGGATTTGTCTCCACCGCCTCGCGTCTCACCGCATCGCCAAAGAACGACCTGACCGACGACGATTTACGTGACATCGATCGACGCGAGTACGACCGGGTATCGAGAAATGCCAGATATCGCCGGCAATGACGCCGTTCCACGTCAGCGATCGATTGAATACCGGCCCGGTCGCAGTAGTCAAAGAATTGAGCCAGATCGCGGCGATAGGCGTCCACAGTGTGCGCGGACAAACCACGCTGATCAGTGAGCCGTCTCAGGTAGGCCTTCACCTGGGGCTCAGCCCAAACCGGGACGGCGGGTATTTCCACAGCGCAATTTTACGTTCGGATAGGTGGCTAGCCGGGGATCACCCGATCTCCCGACATACGTACCAGACCCTCGATCTCGAGTCTTCCGACTCGGGCCAGCGTCTCCGGCAGCGACAGCGACCAATGGGTGGTCAACTCGTCCACTGTTAGTCCCGACTGGGGCAGGTCAACGGTGCTCGCCGACGCGGCCTGTTGTGGCGGACCGATTATCAGCCCTAACCCCTCGATCAGATCGTTGGCTCCGAGCACAGGGTTGGCACCGTCACGAATCAGCAAATTGCACCCTTCCGATGCTGGACGGTCGACATCGCCAGGGACGACAAATACCGGGCGACCGATCTCTGCCCCCAGACGTGCAGTAATCAACGCCCCACCGGTTCGAGCGGCCTCCACAACCACAACGGCAGTCGACATCGCAGCGATGATCCGATTCCGCGCGGGAAATCGCCAACGATCAGGCGGGGTTCCTGGGGAATACTCAGATACGATCGCTCCCCCGGATTCGAGGATCCCGTCATAGATGGGGCGATTCTCCGCCGGGTAACAGACGTCGACACCAGAGCCGAGCACGCCCACGGCGTGACCACTGACACTCAGACAGCCCCGATGAGCAGCCGCATCGATGCCACGCGCCAAACCGCTCACGACCGTCCAGCCGGCACCGGCAATCACCCTCCCGAATCGTTCGGCAAGATCGATCCCATATCGAGTGCATCGCCGTGTTCCCACCACCGCCACACCGGGGGCCGCAGCCAGATCGCCGATCAAATAGAGGTCGGGTGGGTCTTCGAGATCAAGAAGACCCTCCGGATACGACGCTGTTCCGGCCCGAACCATGTGCGGCGTCGTCACCAATCTCCTCGAAGAACCATTGCCTCAGCAACGTGATCTTCCGACACCTCTTCGGCCAAGGCCAGGTCGGCGATCGTCCTGGCCACACGTTTGGTTCGCTCCACACCGCGTGCCGTGATGACGCCTGAGTCAAGGGCACGCAGGATCAGCCGACTTGCTGCCTCACTAATCAGATCGGGTCGATTGGATCGAAAATCGACAGCCACGGCAACCCGCTTTCTCACGATGGCGGAGGTTTCGGCATCGGACCTCATCTCGACGGATTCGACACGACCAACCTTCACCACGAGGTCGATTCGATCTAACAGGGGACCGGAGACACGCTGGCGATACCGTGAAACCATCGCCGGCCGGCATTGGCACGGCTTTCTGTCATCACCGGTGAACCCACACGGACATGGATTCGTTGCCGCGACCAGGTGAAACGATGAAGGAAACTCAACAGACATACCCCTGCGGGCAATTGTGACCGCCCCGTCCTCCATCGGTTGACGGAGGGTGTCGAGATGACTCCGGGGAAATTCGGCCAATTCGTCGAGGAATAGCAAGCCATGGTTTGCAAGGGAAACCTCCCCCGGAACGGGTACACCACTGCCACCGCCGACCAGAGCGGCGCGGGATGCCGTGTGGTGCGGTGACCGGAAGGGACGGTCCCACCGAATGCCACGAGTGAGGCCGGCCGCGGCGTGGATAAGACCGACTTCGACCGCTTCTGACTCGCTGAGCGGGGGCAAGAGGCCGGCGAGCCTGCGGGCAAGCATTGTCTTTCCTCCACCCGGGGGACCGTGAAACAAGAGATGGTGTCGGCCGGTCGCAGCTATCTCAGTAGCGCGCCGCGCCATCGGTTGGCCTCGAACATCAGCCAGATCGGCGGTGGTATCCAAAGAAGGGGGAACACTCCGCGGCTTCACCATCTCATCGTCGAGCCCCATCCGCAGTTGCTCCGCAGCTTCGGCAAGCGTCTTGATCGAGTAGACGCGGGCTCCGGGAACGGACGCTGCCTGGCTCGCGCTCGATTCTGGAACAAGACAGGGAAGGTCCAGTCTCGCTGAAAGGACGCCGGCGGCCATGCCACTCGTGCTCGAACGCACCCTGCCGTCCAAAGCCAATTCGCCCACGACGATCACATCACGAGGGCTCGGTATCTCCCGAGAAGCAGCCAGAACGCCAAGCGCAATCGGCAGATCGTATTCGGTCCCACCTTTTGGCAGGGCGGCAGGGCTCAAATTGACGGTGACGGTCCTGTTGGGAAACTTCGCACCAGACGAGGCCAAGGCGGCACGCACCCGATCCTTTGCCTCCCGCACAGCTGTGTCCGGCAGCCCGGTCAGCTTGAACGACTCCTGGGGTCGGCCGACGTGCACCTCGACCTGAACCGGCTTGACGTCTCCCCCGACCAGCGCCACCGACATGGTGGCTGAGTTCATGGATCCGAACGTACGGGGTAGGTGTGACCGGTTCTAGTGGGTTGTCACTGCCGATCCGCCACGACGACTGTCGGCGTGCCCGTGAATGTGCCCACCTTCGAGGGCGGTACCATTCACCCCACCGAAATACATGTGAAGCTCGTCAAAGGGCCTAGTCGGACTGGTGATCGTCTCCCCATCGATCCCCGGCTCCACGGCGATCCTCACACCCCAATCCCCGAACTCGGGGTGAACCCGGGGATGTTCGATGGCCTCCTCCAGGTCCATTCCGCTGGCGAGGGAGGAAATCGTCGCGACCAGCGCGCTTGTGATGCGGTCGGCACCTGGACTCCCCAAGGCCACCACATCGCCTCCGCTTCTGACAATCATCGGGGCCATGTTGGACGTCATCCGGGCTCCGGTCTCACCCGGCCCGATTCCCGCCAACTCGACCTCACCGACGGCGTTGTTCATCATCAAGCCAGTACCTCGCGGGGCGACACCTGACCCGTAGCCGGCAGAGAGAGAGGCTGCCACGGCGCCACCGTTGGCGTCGCTGGCTGCGATGCTGATGGTCGAAGGGGACCGCAATCCTGCGTTGACCAAGGCTTTTGTTGCAGCGTCGTCAAAACCAGGGCCGGGTTGGAGGTCACGTGCCCGAGATTGAAAAGCATCCGCCAATCCCCTTGCCCAGTCAGCGGGACCGGACTCATCACCGTCACCGATCGCTCCGAGGGCAAGGGCCACGGTGACCCCGCCCACAGCAGGTGGTGGATTGATCTGAAGATCCCACCCTCGATGGCTCATGGCCACGGGGCGTCGCACAATCGCCCGGTATCGAGCAAGGTCATCGAGAGTCAGAGAACTTCCTTTCGCTGCCAGGTCGGAGACAATCTCATTGGCCAGGTCTCCGGTGTAGAAAACCGACGCACCCTCCTCACCGATATAGCGAAGGGTCGCGGCAAGACCGGCGAACTCGACGATTTCGCCGGCGTCTTTGAGCCGGTCGCCCTCAAAGACCGAACCGCGCGACATCGGATCGGTCTCGAAGATGGGGAGCCCCGAGTAGACCAGGTAGTGATGCGCAGCCTCGCTGAGTGGAAATCCACCGTCGACCGTCGCCGCTGCAACCTCCATGATCTCGCGCCATGGGACGGAGCCATATCTGTCGTGAGCGATTCCGTACCCGGCAAATGCTCCGGGGACGCCGATGGTGCCCGCACCGATCAGAGTGGTGACACCGCCCCCGTACTCCATCCAAATCTCACTAACTGCCTTTTCCCCTTCAAACCCCAGCCCCGGATAGGCCATATAGCCATCGACAACCACCGGATCGGACCCGGGAATATCGATGGCCAGGAACCCGCCTCCTCCAGGGGAGCAGATGCCCGGCTCGGTGCAGGTGGCAACCAGCGCCGCCGTGATGGCCACGTCGACAACCGAACCACCCGCCTCTGCGATCAGCGTGCCTGCATCGGTTACCAGCGTCGAAGGTCCGGCTATCGCCATCGGTGACATCGCCCAAGGCTAGAGCGAGACCCGTATTCTCGCCTTTGATGAAAAACTCAGGACTTGAGACCGCAATCGAAGAAGCCCAAGTCGGTCTGGCCGCCGGTGGTATCCCAATCGGATCGGCGATCGTTGTCGATGGTCAAATCGTCGGTCGAGGCCACAACCAACGCATCCAGAGGGGGTCGGCAACTCTTCATGGAGAGATGGATGCCCTCGAGAATGCCGGTCGGTTACCGGCCGCTGCCTATCGGCGGTCGACCCTTTACACCACGCTGTCACCATGTGACATGTGTTCAGGAGCCATCCTTCTCTACGGCATCCCCAAAGTCGTGATCGGCGAGAACATCACCTTCATGGGAGCTGAGGATCATCTCCGCTCACGAGGTGTCGAGGTTGAGGTGATGAACGATCAGCGGTGCATCGCCCTCATGACCGCCTTCATCGACACCCACCCTGACCTTTGGAATGAGGACATCGGCGAGGACTAGACGCCGCTAGCGACCTTTCCATTGGGGTTCCCGCTTCTCCAGGAACGCTGCGATCCCCTCAGCGGAATCCTCGGTGCCCAGTGCAATTGACTGTGACTGTCCTTCCCAGCCGATCGCCTCTGAGAAGCTCATCTCAAACGATGCGTCCAGTGCTTGCTTAGAGAACATCTGTCCTATTGGTGCCCCGGAGAGAAAGCTTTCGGCCAACTCCTTGGCCCGCGATATCAGTCGGCCGGCTGGTACCACCTCGAGGGCCAGCCCAATCTCAGCTGCTTCATCGGCGCCAACCATCCGACCTGACAATGCCAACTCCTTGGCACGTTGAAGACCCACCAGTCGCGGTAACAACCAGGTCCCTCCGAAATCCAGGGTCAAGCCGCGCTTGACGAAGATCTCCGAGAACAAGGCACTCTCGGCAGCGATCACCACGTCGCAGCCCAACGCCAGATTCATTCCTGCACCAACTGCGTACCCATCGACAGCGGCGATGGTCGGCTTGGTGATTCGATGCAAGGCGGTGGCCGCTTCTCCCACGACTTTCATCCGCCGATGCCGGTCCACGACGGAAACCATGCCTCCCCGGGCTTCTGGATCAAGGTCAGCACCGGCACAGAAGACGCCGCCCTCCCCAGAAACAATCAGTACCCGTTGACTGGATTGCTCAAAATCGACAAAGACGTCCCGAAGGGCAAGAAACCCGTCAAACGGTATGGCGTTCCTGCGTTCCGGGCGATCGATGGTCAACCATCGGATCCGTTCCTCATCTCTGCTGCGCAGCCAGGTCACTTCAGTGACGGTAGACAGCCCAGGCGGCCGGTTACCGTTTCGGACATGGGATTCAATCCATTCCGCCCCCAGGACATCTCGGTCCTGGACATAGTCATGGTGGTATTCGCTGTGGGAACGGCACTGGCTCTCATCGCATGGGCACTGTTCTCGACGTAACCGTCACCCCCATCCAGCCCTATCAGGCACGCAAGGAATACACGTGTCCTGGGTGCCAGGGGACGATCCCGCCGGAGACCTTCCATCTTGTTGTGATTCCCGACGACGCCGTGGACATGAGACGCCACTGGCACCACGGCTGTTGGCATAAGGAGTTGAGAAGGCAGTTAGGGGCTCAAGCGTCTCGGCGCTGAAGACCCCACAGGGTGAATGCGAGCCCGACAACCGTCCAACCGATCATCACACCGAGAGCGTGTGCCAACGACATGTCTCCGCCAGGAATGAAGGCGGCGAACGCACCGTCTCCGGCGACATTGAATATGCCGTTGGATGCTGCGGTCAGAGAAATCTTCTCGTAGAAGTCGACAAACGGGGCGACGATGCTGTCGATGAAAGAGAGCCCCAAAGCAATTCCCATGGCGGCGGCTATCGAGCGCGTCATTGCCACAGCGCCCAAGCCGATCGATGTCCAGGCTCCGGCTATCACCAGGAATTTCCAAAGCAGACCAAGCCACTCGGATATCTCCGGTGAGCCACTCCCTTCGGCCGCCGCCCAGGTAATCACAGCCCACACCGCGGTCCCGACGAGAAACGCGATCCATGAGGCGACCGCGAAGACCAGGAATTTCGAAGAGATATGGCTGAGTTTGCGGGAGTCTCGTGTCAGCGAGGTCGCCCACACCGTGCTGGACACTTCGCCGCCCAGTACGGCAGTTGCCAGGATCACGGCAAACCACCAGGCCTGTCCGGCTACCTGTTGGGCACCGAAGATGAATGCCTCCGGCCGGAGTGGGACCGGAGCATCGCCTCCGGCGGCTTCGGGCAGAGCAGGTAGCAACACGTAGAAGAGCAACCCGATAAACCCCATCAGAAACGCCAGAACGCCAAGCATGATTGGGAACAACTTGCGACGACTGATCTTCAGATACTCGGCGTGAAGGAGGCTCATACCTCTCCCTCACCAGTGATGCCAAGGAAGACCGATTCGAGACTGCTTCGGGCCGAGCCCACTTCACTGGGGTAAATGCCCACCTCGGCCAATGCGCGAACAATGGCTGACCCGTCGACCGAGTCGACAACAAGACCATCAGCCTCGAATTGGGAGTCGAGACCGGCAGCGGAGAGGGCGTCCATGGCTCGCTGCCCTTCATCAACAACAACTCGTGTGGCGCCCACTCCAAGCAATTCCTCGAGTGGGCCCTGGGAGACCATCTTGCCTTTGTCGACGACTACCACGTAGTCGGCCAGGGCTTCGACATCGGCCAGATCGTGGCTAGAGATGACAACGGTCTTGCCCTCGTCGGCGAGGGATCTCAAACGGCCGCGGAAAACGTGCTGGCCGGCTGGGTCTAGACCGTCCAACGGTTCGTCGAGAAGAAGCAATTCAGGATCACCGAGCATGGCCGCAGCCAGGGCGAGGCGTTGTCTCATCCCCTTCGAGTATTCCTCGGCACGGCGATCCGCATCGGTGGTGAGACTGACGAATTCGAGCATTTCGTCGATGCGATCGTGACCAAATCCCAGCGTATCCGCTGCGATCTGGAGGTTGACGCGACCGCTATGTGCTTTGATCAGCCCTGGCTCTTCGATGATGCATCCGACACGCCCGGTGATCTTGGGAAGGTCACCGGGCACCTTCATCCCGAGAACGTCGATGTCGCCGGCGTCGGGATTGGTGAGGCCTAGCAATGCGCGAAACGTTGTGGTCTTGCCGGCACCGTTTGGCCCCAGGAATCCTGTGACTTGCCCGGCAGGTATCGAAAAACTCAGACCACGAAGCGCCTCTGTCTTCTTGTATGTCTTACGGAGATTCTCGACCTCAATGGCTGTGGTTCCCTGACTCATGTTCTAGAACAATAGAAACCAGAATTCTGAGACGTCAATTCGACCCCGGCACCCAGTGGAAGTCGATGTGTGTGTCCCGAAAGCCAACGCCGAGAAAGTCCACCCGGTCGGCGCCGATTCTGGCCGCGAGAGCTGTGACGTGTCGCCTTTTCGCTGCGTCGATGGCATCTATCGGATCGACCGCCGAGCTGACAGACCGAACCTCGACAACCACCCGTTCATCTCCGTCCCACCCAACGAGGTCGACCTCACCCCGGTCAACTCTGACGTTGCTGTTGGTAACCGTTAATCCATGTGAGGTCAGGAACCAGGCACCGATCCTCTCTCCCATTTCTCCGAACGTGCGCGGTGGGTGGCTCAGAGGCTGAGCTCTGGCTTCTCCAACTCCTCGACATTGACATCGCGGAAAGTGAGTACTTGAACATGCTCGAGAAAGCGTGCCGGACGGAACATGTCCCACACCCACGCGTCTTTCATCTGCACTTCGAAGAAGACAGATCCCTTGACCTCACGCACTTCGACGTCGACGTCGTTGCACAGATAGAAGCGACGCTCTGTTTCCACCACATAGGTGAACATTGGGAGAACGTCGTGATACTCCTTGTAGAGCTTCAGCTCTACTTCAGACTCATAACGTTCGAGATCCTCTTCCATCGTCTCCTCATACAAATGGATGTTGCGATGATATGCCCACGGTCGAACTAACACTTACGTGATCAGACGGTGAAGTACCAGTGGTGTGAGACGGCTCACTAGAGCCCTCCGAAGTTTGACAGAGGCCAGATCGTGACAAAGGCACGCCCGACCAACGCCTCATATTCGATTGGGCCAAATCTTCGACTGTCAAAACTGAACTGTCTGTTGTCGCCCATCACGAAGACCTGATTGGGACCGACGACAAAGGGGCCTTCGTCATTCATGACCGTGTCGGGCGCCAGATAGGGCTCGGCGATGAGCACACCGTCGACAACCATCTTTCCGTTCTCAACAATCAGCGTCTCCCCGGGTAACCCGATGACACGTTTGATCAGGTCGTCACGGCCGCGCGTGCGTATACCGATGGCTTCCAGGACCGAGCGGATCACGGCCTCGGGCAATGACTCTTCGATCTCTGGCTCGGCCGGGTCGCGAAACACGACGATGTCTCCGCGTTCGGGATCAACCCAGTTGTAAGCCAGTTTGTTGACCATGACCCGATCGTTGACCTGGATGGTCGGAAGCATCGACTCGGACGGGATCCAAAAGGGCTGGACAAGAAAGGTCTTGATGACAACCGCAATGACCAACGCGGTGAGGAGAAGCCCTGGCAGTTCGGCCCAGAAGGAACGCCGAGCTTTGGGCTCCGGCGTTTCCTGTTGATCTCGAGTGAGTTCGCTGTCCATCGAAGCTGGCGAATTCAGTCGCGCAACTCCTTGATACGAGCCGCCTTACCGACCCTGTCGCGCAGGTAGTAGAGCTTTGAGCGCCGAACGTCGCCCTTGCGAGTCACTTCGATCTTCTGGATGATCGGAGCGTTAAGTGGGAACACTCGCTCGACACCCACGCCAAAGCTCAGCTTGCGCACGGTGAAAGAGGCACGTGAGGAGGTGCCGTTTCGAGCAATGACCACGCCCTCGAAAACCTGGACTCTCTCCCGACCGGCCTCGACAACACGAACATGCACCTTGACGGTATCGCCAGCCCGAAACTCGGGCGTGTCGTCACGGACATACGCGTCTTCTACGGCTTGAAGATCGTTCATGGAAGGCTCCTAGAAACATCCGAGCGAAATAGACGGGTGGCTCGGATCACGAATTGTATCAAGGATCGGAATCATTGCCATTCTCGGGTAAGACCGGTGGTGCTAGGTCGGGACGACGTTGTTTCGTCCTCATAACCCGCTGAGCCTGACGCCATTCCTCGATCTTGGCGTGATCCCCGCTGAGAAGGATCTCGGGGACAGTGTCACCCTCGTAATCGGCCGGTCTCGTGTAAACCGGTTCTTCGAGCAATCCGTCACGGAATGACTCCTTTTCTGTCGATTCCGGATTTCCGACCACACCTGGAAGGAGACGGGCGATGCCTTCGATGACAGCCGCTGCCGCCACCTCTCCCCCAGCCAGCACATAGTCGCCAAGACTGACCTCTTCGTCGATGTAGTTGTCGATCACGCGTTGGTCGACGCCCTCGTATCGGCCACACACCAGAGTGACGTTGTCGAGTTCAGCCCATCGATCGAGTGTCGCCTGAGTCATCGGGGCACCGCTTGGGGTGAAAAGGACTCGGTGAGTGTCCTCCAGGGGTGCCAGAGCTTTGGCCAACGGCCCGACCATCATCACCATTCCCGGTCCCCCACCGAAGGGGCTGTCGTCGAGCTGACGATGTCTCCCTAAACCGTGGTCACGGAGATTGTTGAGCTCGACTTCGAGGGCACCGACCTCAATCCCCCGCGCCACGATCGAGACTCGAAGAGGCCCGTCGAAGAACTCGGGGAACATGGTGACGACGTTGACCTTCACTTCGTGGAGGGTAGGACCAGCCTCAAATCAGGGAACGAATGGCAGGCAGCCGGCGTCTGAGGAGTATGCGCCGCGCAGGGCTTTTTCGGTTCTCAACGATCTTGCTTGTCGCCGCTTTTTGGGCCGTCGCATGCGGGAGCGAGCCAGTTGGTGAAGACGCCAACGATCGGGCAGTGCCAAGCGGGCCCTTAAGTGGAGCGTGTCGAACCTTCAGCAATGCATGGGGGCAGGAGGATCTCGACGAGGCCGCAAATGCGCTACGCGAAATGGCCAATGCGATTGTCTCGTCTTTTCCTGATGAAGCCCAGCTCACCCTTACCGCGGCGACCGAATTGGAAACGGACGGTGCCGTCGCTCTGGGCCGACTCGGACCCCTCATCCCCATACTCGCTGGCGAGGCATGTGCCGGAGCCCAGGAGCTGCTGTCGGGGTATGTGCCAACCCCCGCCCCTGATACCGACGCAGTCCTGGCAGACCTCGCCATTGGCATGGGCCGCTGGGCCAATGCGAACATAGCGACCTATCACTATGAGACGTTCTTTCATCAAGAACTAGAGGGAGCCGCTTCACCACGATGCGGTATTGGGGCCAACCTCGTGGTGCAAGTTGTCGACGGCGTACCGAACCTGGCTCGAGATCAATTCTCAGGGTGTGAGATTCAGCTCGCAGATCCGAACCGACCACCTTTGACGGTGGAGGAGTGGTTCAGTCACATCGAATCCCTCATCTCGACGCTGTCCGAGTTGAGGGAGCTGAATGTGACATTCTCCGACATCGGCGTGCCCTTGGAGTTCTTCATCGCTTCAGACCGCGGCTGGGTGGAAGGGGGAATTAGCAATCTGACTGAGGGTCTCGCCAACAACAAGGGAGCCGAGAAGATTCTAACTGACCTGGAACAAGCACGACAGGTCTGGACTGCCAACGGTCCTGATTCGTATTCGTATCAAGTCGAGGTGCGGTGCTTCTGTCCTGAGGAATATCGAGGACCTTTCACCGTGGTCGTTCGCGATGGCGTCGTGGAATCGACACATGACGGTGAACAGGTGTCAGAGTTCGCACCAACCGAGTATTTCACCGTTTCCGGCCTATTCGATGCGGTCGAGGCCTTCGCCTTCTCTGACAGCATCATCGTCACCTACGACGTTGACTTCGGATTCCCTGCGCTCATCGATGCTGATCCCGTTGCCAACGTCATCGACGAGGAGCAAGAAATCCTTGTCACTCAGTTCGCCGTTGAAAGCTGACAATCGCCATGTGATGAGTGTGGGGCCCTCTCGACGTCGGGTTCGAATATTGCACCACAACCCCCTGGAATCTGTCGGGGGCAATCCGTACTATAGAACATATGTTCGATTTGAAGCTTGAGCCTCAGTTCTCCGATCAGGAGATCGAGGCGATCACCGCCGCCGAATTCGCCGTCTGGGATCAAGACTCATCCGAGACTCAGATCATCCCGAGCGATCTGGCGGAATGGGAGCCCGGTCCCTACCTGGGCGTTGTCCTGTCCGCCATCGATCCGGCGAGAGTGACCGGACACGACCGCGTCACCCTGATGAAGGCCCATGCCCGCCAGGTCGCCCATGACCAGGCCGCCTATTACCGCTCAATCGGCGAAGTTGCCACTTCCGTCCCCAACTCCCCCGATCCGCTGGTTCGGAGCGATGAGTGGTTCGAGTACGCCAACATGGAGGTGCGAGCGGCGCTGACCCTGACCCGTCGAGCAGCCGACTCCGAACTCGGCTTCGCTCACGACCTCCTCGAGCGTCTTCCGGAAGTGTGGGGTGCTCTCGACGCAGGCACCATCGACATTCGAAAGGCACGGGAGATCGCCCGGGGAACGGGTCATCTCCAGGAAACCGACGCCCGTGACGTTGCCGACCGTGTCCTCCCCGCCGCCTCGGGCCTGACCACGGGCCAGCTCCGAGCCCGGATCCAACGTCTCTGCTTGGAAACCAATCCCGAGGACGCCAGCGACCGACTCAGCCAAGGACTCGAAGACCGCAGGGTCTTCACTCAGGCCAATCCCAACGGCACTGCCGATCTACTTGCTCTCCAACTTGCCCCCCACCGTGTCTCCTCGGTCAACAGACGGATCAACGGGATAGCCCTTCAGCTGAACAAGACCGATGAGACCAGGACGATGGACCAGATCAGGGCCGACGTCTTCATCGACCTCCTTCTGGGCGAGTCCGACGGCAACGGTCGTCAGGTCGGTGTCGAGATCACGGTCGACCTCAAAACGCTCGCCGACCTGTCCGAATCACCCGGCGAGCTGGCCGGCTACGGACCGGTAATCGCTGACATCGCTCGTCAGGTGACTCAAGAGCAGCGTGACACGCAATGGCGGACCAGGGTCGTCGACGACAACGGTCAGGTCATCCACACCGGGACAACCAGACGACGTCCCGACGCCAGATTGAAACGAGAGATCCTTGCCAGCTACCCAACCTGTGCCTTTCCCGGTTTTCGAATGCCCGCAACGGACTGCGATATCGACCATCGCGACCCCTGGTCGAAAGGCGGCGACACCTCATTCGAGAACAATGCGCCACTCTGTCGTCACGACCATGTCGGAAGGCACAAGGCCGGGTGGGAATACATCCGGCTACCGGACGGTCGACACCAGTGGATCAGTCCTCTCGGTCACACCTACCTCACCGGCGGGCGACCACCATGATCCTGGACAGTCCGGGTATGTTCGCTGAGAATCTGGTCGATGGCTCTTCTCGACATTTCGGCTAGTGCGGGATTCGTGTTGACGTAATATGGAAGAGCGATCAATGCGATCGACAGAGCCCACCCCCGATCCCGATTCCAAGTGTCGCTATCGACTTGCACAGCTTGTCGAAATGCATCCCGACTCTCGCTTTCAAACAGCCACCAAGCCGGCATCATGTCCACGGTCGGATCTCCGACCCCACACTCGCCGAAGTTCGATGACCGCGGTGAGTCGCCCTTCGACCGTAAGAAGATTCCCGGCCGCAGATCACCGTGGAACCACGCAGGCGTGTCGGTCCCATCGCCCGTGTTCGACGTTTTCGCCTCCAATCCACCTCACAACCGACCAGGCGCAGGGATAATCACGGACAGGCGATCCCATGGCAATCTGTACTGGGATGGCGAATGGAAGGTGCGAAGCAAGCCGGAATCCCCAGTGAGCCTCTCTTTCGATGGGCCGGACTATTCGACTAGGACGGGAAGTCGAACCGCCATATCGGTGCCCAGTTTGTAGATCCTATGAACCGTGCCAAATGAATCGACCCGTTCCAAAGGAAGGTCCGACCACTCTGGAAACTGATCGGTTATCAACTGGGCCACAAGTGCCTCGCTGAAATTCGTTGTCATGCAACACCGCCTGCCCCCGCTAGTTGAGACGCTCCACGATCATCGCCATCCCCTGACCGCCACCGACGCACATCGTCTCCAGACCGTAGGTGCCGTCAAGAGTTCGGAGGTCGTTGAGCAGGGTGCCCATGATTCGAGCGCCGGTCATCCCAAATGGATGTCCGAGGGCGATGGCACCACCATGTGGATTGAGCTTGTCCATGTCGATGCCCAACTCGTCGGCTGACGCCAACACCTGGGCTGCGAATGCCTCGTTGATCTCGATCACATCGATGTCGTCGAGAGTCATACCTGACTGCTCCATCACCTTCCGCACTGCAAAAACCGGGCCCATGCCCATGTACTCAGGCTCCAGGCCGGCCACCGAGGAGGCCACGATTCGGGCCAGCGGCTCCAGCCCCAACGCAGCGGCCTTTTCGTCGGACATGACGAGAACTGCGGCTGCTCCGTCATTGAGCGGACACGAATTGCCCGCGGTGACCGAGCCTTCAGGATCAAACACGGGTGGAAGACTTGCCAACTTCTCCAGCGTGGTGTTCGGACGGGGACCATCGTCGTCACGGATGATGCGCCCGTCCGAAACTTCGATCGGTGTGATCTCTCGATCAAAGAAGCCGTTCTTCTGAGACTCGACGGCACGATCTTGCGATCGCTTGGCGAACTCGTCCATCCGCTCTCGGGTTACCCGATACTTCTTGGCAACGTTCTCGGCAGTGTTCCCCATCGGGATGTAGACGTTGTTGATGAAGTCGTCACGGGATGCGTCTGTGAATCGTGGGTTGAGGTCGTCACTGTCGAGCGCCTTTCCATATGTTCGACTGACTGATTCCGAGCCAGCAGCGACGTAGGTGTCGCCTTCATCCTGTTTGATGGCGTGAAAGGCCATCCGGATCGTTTGAAGGGACGAAGCACAGAAGCGATTGACGGTCGTCGCCGGGACAGAGTCGGGCATGGCACCGAGCAACGCAGCAGGGCGGGCCATGTTGAAACCTTGCTCATGGTGAGTGAGCCCACAGCCGACCATGACATCATCTACGGAGTCACGCGGCACTTCCGGCACCTTCTCCATGAGAGCGTTGATGGCGAATCCGGCCAAATCATCGGCACGGGTTTCGATCAACGACCCCTTGTACGCCCTCCCAATCGGTGTCCGGGTGGTGGCAACGATTACTGCTTCAGGCATATAAACTTCCTCATGTGCGAACCTCCGCAAACTTAGCGGCGGGGCTTACTCATTCAGACATGAGGGTGTGGAGAGTTATTCCCATTTTCGTCCTGGTGTTCGCTGCATGCAGCCCCCAGACGGAAACTGTGGCGTCGTCGACCACGGTGCAGGGTTCAGCAGTCAGTACCGCTCCAACGACAACTCTTCCGCTGGTCGCCGGCTGTCCAGACAACGACGAGTTCACCGAAGGCGGGCCTGTTGACACCATCGAACAAGTGTCATCGGATGCAAGCACGATCGGGCTGATCAGCTGGACCGCCGAAGAAGCCTGCGAGACATTCACCGTTTCGTTTGAGACATCCGAGGGGGCGCCGGCGACAACACCGCCGAGTGTTTCAGTCGGCTACGTCGACGACATGCCGGTAATCAGAATGTCGCTCGACACCGACGCCACTGTTATCACAGATCAACTTGTGGAGACCGCGATGGTGGAGCGGCTGTACGTTGTAACCGCCCTGGACGGTGGGATGTTCATAGACATCCACCTGGCGGCCCCCGCCCAAGCTCGTGTCACTGTCGATTTCTCGCCTGCACGACTTGTTTTGGATCTTCAGCCGGGAATCGTCGACTACCCGATCCAACCCGCCTTGTCCGATGTCATGGTTGTCGTCAGCCCCGCCGACACCTCAATAGGCGCCAGTCCGGTTTCTATCCTGGGCTACGGGCGGACGTTCGAGTCAAACGTGATGCTCATCGTCACCACCGGCGGTGAGGTGATAGCCGAGGAGTTCACGACGGCAGCCGACAGTGAGGCAACATGGGGTGAATTCAGAACAGAGATGGACCTTCCACCCGGGAACATCTCACTATTCGTCGGTGACGAGAATCAGGAGGACGGTGGATTGGAAGGAGTGACAATCAGCCTGACGATCCAGTGAGACCCTCAATCTCAACCGTCTCGATGAACCCGCCGTCGAGATCGACGACCGGCACAAGTGCGTCGACGAACGGGATCTCGAAACGCAACCCGTCCCGCTCGATCATCAGTCGATCCTGGGCGGGTCCATGATTTACGGCAACCACTTTGCCTCCCCTGGGTCGAACCTCTAGACCCATTAGGTCGTCGGGCCAGAACTCACGCTCTTGCAAGGTTCGACGCTCGGCCACCAACACGTCCTGGTTGCGAATTGAATCAGCGTCTTCTCGAGAATTCACCTTCTCGAAGGCGACGTGGTGACCTTTGTCGGCGCGACGTATCGACCGCACCACATACCAATGGTCCTGGATGTAGACAGGGGAACCTGTCTCGAAGTAGACAAGATCCTCGGACTCGACGTAGAGCCCGAGAAACCCGTTCAGCCCGTGCGGTCGTCCCAGACGGCCGGCACGAACCGATGGATGATCAGAGCCGTCGGAAGGGCTCAAACGTCCTGCCTCGGAGGCCGGACGTTCAGTCGAGGAACTCGACTCCAGCCGAGATCCCCTCTTCTTCGCCAGCAGCGCCGGCGGCGGCACGGATTGCCTTTGCCACCCGGCCACGACGGCCGATGACACGACCCATGTCGCCTTTTGCGGTGCGAACCTCTGCCACCACATCGTTGGGTCCCTGCTCAACGATGGTCACAACCACCTCATCAGGATCGTCAACAATGCTCTTGACCACATAGCTGACAACCCGCTCGACAATATCGCCCTGTGCCAAAGCTATTCCTCCTCGACCACAACAGATGATTCGTCAGGATCTCCAACGGCTTCGGCGTCAGCCGAAGAAGCCACGTCAGGAGATTCGTCAGGAGATTCGACAGAATCTCCAAGGGCTTCGGCGCCAGCCGAAGAAGCCACGTCAGGAGATTCGACAGAATCT
>Ga0255057_10000057_pt1 | contig 57291 bp, 54 predicted proteins | sample Cases_109_6_MG_FD_189022 | JGI IMG/M metagenome (GOLD analysis project Ga0255057, IMG submission 189022) | Seawater microbial communities from Amundsen Gulf, Northwest Territories, Canada - Cases_109_6 | ecosystem: Environmental > Aquatic > Marine > Gulf | place: Canada: Northwest Territories... | reverse complement strand
CAGACGGGGACAGCGACTACTACCTCAAGATCTCCGACGGATCGGCGGCGCTCGAACTCGGCGAGATGGGCGATTTCGACGCTTCTGTGGCGAGCGACTACGAATCGGCGAGCGCCATCTCCCAGGGGGAGCTCAACGTCCAGATGGCGTTCATGACCGGAAAGATCAAGGTCGGCGGAAACATGGCCAAGGTGATGATGCATCAGGGCTTGATCAACGAATTCGCCAGGGTGTCGTCAGGGTTGGATCTCGAATACTGACGCTGGTCTCCGACCAAGCGGTATTCGGTATCAAGTAGGCCCCGAGTCGTAATACCCAATACTCGATACCCGATACACCACAAGAAAGAGGCGCCCGAAGGCGCCCCTTTCGCAATCGTGGCTCTTCTCTAGCCGGGTTTCACCGCGGTCTTGAAGGCTTGGCCCGCCTTGAATGCTGGTACCCGGGTCGCCGGTACATGTACCGGGGCGCCGGTCTGCGGATTTCTGGCCGTACGCGCCTTGCGGTCGCGTGCCTCGAAAGTTCCGAAACCGGTGATCTGCACCTTGCCCTGGGAAACCACACCCCCCACGATGACATCAAAGGTCTCGTCGACGATTTTGCTCGTCAGCGCCTTCGATTCACCAGTGTTGCGGGCCACCGCATCGATTAGCTCACCCTTGTTCACAGTGGACCTCCTTGGTCGTGCTGAGGTGAATGACACCGGTGTAACCCTAAACGCCGCTCTTGGAGTTTTGCAAGAACCCTTGCGGGATAAGGAATCTTCGGTTTCGCGATCTGCAGAGGCGAGGCGCAGCCGAGCCGGGGCCCGAGCGGCCCGCCGCCGAAGGCGGCAAGAGCGGGAAACAACGTTCGACCCCGGTCGCGAGGACCGCTTCCCGCCGGCAACAGGCAAGAGGCGAGGCGCAGCCGAGCCGGGGCCCGAGCGGCCCGCCGCCGAAGGCGGCAAGAGCGGGAAACAACGTTCGACCCGGGTCGCGAGGACCGCTCACGTGGGCCTTTGGCTAAAGCTGGATCTCGTCCAGGTCGGCGACCTTCTCCTTCACCGCGTCGGCAGCAGCGACCAGCGCTGCTCCCTCTTGGGCAGTGAGCGCCACCTCGAGTACCGAGGTCAACCCGCCGGCGCCGAGCGTGCCGAGGACGCCGAGATACACACCCTCGATCCCGTACTGGCCGGTTAGCCAGGCGCAGATCGGCACCTGGGCGCCCGTGTCCTTGATCACGGCCTGGACCATGGCGGCGGCGGCCGCCGACGGCGCGTAGTACGCGCTGCCGGTCTTGAGGAGCGCCACGATCTCGGCGCCCCCCTTGCGGGTCCGATCGACCAGGGCGTCGATGGTGGCATCGTCCAACACCTCGGTCAGCGGCTTGCCGTCGACGGTGCAGAGCGATGGGACCGGAACCATGGTGTCGCCGTGGCTGCCCAGGGTGACGGCATTGATGCTGAGAATGTCGGCACCGGTCTCTTCGGCGATGAAGTGGGCCAGCCGCGCCGAATCCAGCATCCCGGCCTGGCCGATTACCCGCGCCTTAGGGAACCCGGATACCTTCGCAGCCAGCGTCGTCATCTGGTCGAGCGGGTTGGTGACCACGATGATCACCGTGTCGGGTGAGTGTTCGGCGATGCGCTCCGTGACCTCTTTGACGATCTTGGCGTTCACCTCGAGGAGGTCCATCCTGCTCATGCCGGGTTTTCGCGGCAGACCGGCAGTGATGACGACCACATCGCTGTCGGCGGTGTCTGCGTAGTCGTTGGTACCGGTGACCAGCGTGCGGTACCCGAGGATCGGCCTCGATTGATTCATATCGAGGGCGAGGCCTTGAGGGAGGCCCTCGACGATGTCGATCATCACCACCTCGTCGACGATGTCGGCCTGGGCGAGCCGCTGAACCGTGGTCGACCCATACTTCCCAGCTCCGACGACGGTGACTCTGGACATTGAAGGCTCCTTGTGCTCTCTGGGATTCGGAGAATAGTTCGTACAGTCTTCGTCTCTCCCGCAAGCGGCAGCGCCGCGGGGGAGGCGCGAGGCGACGGAGTCGCCGAGCGGAGGGGGTCCCGCGGACGGAGTCCCGCGGACGCGGGCCCCAGATGGCTGCCCCCTCTGCGGAGCCGCTGCCGCGACTCCGCGTCTCCCCCGCTCCGCGGGGGAGACGAAGCAGGATGGCAGCCCCCTCTGCGGGACAGTCTTCGCCTCTCCCGCAAGCGGCAGCGCCGCGGGGGAGGCGCGAGGCGACGGAGTCGCCGAACGGAGGGGGTCCCGCGGACGGGGGCCCCAGATGGCTGCCCCCTCTGCGGAGCCGCTGCCGCGACTCCGCGTCTCCCCCGCTCCGCGGGGGAGACGAAGCTCAGCTCATCCGCTCGATCACTGCGGTGGCGAACTCACTGGTCTTCACTTCGGTGGGGTCGTCCATGAGCCTGGCGAAGTCGTAGGTAACGATCCCATCGCCGATCGCCGCCTCCATGCCCTTGATGATGAGATCGGCGGCCTCGTCCCAGCCGAGGTATCGCAGCATCAGCTCCCCGGAGAGAATCACCGATCCTGGGTTCACCTTGTCCATACCGGCGTACTTGGGCGCGGTCCCGTGGGTTGCCTCGAAGATGGCATGGCCGGTGTCGTAGTTGATATTCCCACCGGGGGCGATCCCGATACCGCCCACTTGCGCGGCCAACGCATCGGACACGTAGTCCCCGTTCAGGTTCATGGTGGCGACGACGTCGTACTCGCTCGGGCGGGTGATGATCTGCTGCAGGAAGGCGTCCGCGATGACGTCCTTGACCAGGATCTTGTCGCCGGGCTCTCCCCCGCTGTCCTCCCACGACACGGCGACGTCTGAGAATTCATCGCTGACGACCTCGTAGCCCCACTCCCGGAAGGCACCTTCGGTGAACTTCATGATGTTGCCCTTGTGGACCAGCGTCACCGTGTCGCGGTCGTTGTCGACGGCGTACTGGATGGCGGCGCGAACCAGACGCTTCGACCCGGTCTTGGAGATCGGTTTGATCCCGATGCCGCTGTCGGGCCGGATGTCCCAGCCGTACTCCTCTTCCAGAAAGGCGAGCAGGTGCTTGGCCCCCTCGGTCTCGGCCTCGAGCTCTTTGCCTGCGTATACGTCTTCCGTGTTCTCGCGGTAAATCACCATGTCGATCAGCTCCGGGTGCTTCATCGGGGACGGGACCCCTGCGTACCAGCGCACGGGGCGCAGGCAGACGTAGAGATCGAGTAGTTGGCGAAGCGCGACGTTCAGACTGCGGATCCCTCCACCGACCGGCGTCGTCAATGGCCCCTTGATCCCGACCAGGTACCGGCGAAATGCCTCGACCGTGTCGTCTGGAAGCCACTCGCCGCTGTCGTCGAAGGCCTTTTGCCCGGCCAGCAGCTCCATCCACTCGATCTGGCGCTCGCCGTGGTAGGCCTTGTCGACGGCGGCGTCGAAGACCCGCTGTGCGGCCGCCCAGATATCGGGACCGATGCCGTCTCCCTCGATGAACGGGATGATGGGTTGATCGGGGACTTCGATCCCGTCTGCTCCCATGGTGATCGGGGTGGCCATGCGCGTTGCTCCTCTGCGATTGGGTACCGCGAATTCTACGGAGGATGGCGGCCCATCGGTCGAAGTGGTGGTGATTCCGCGGGCTGGTAGCGGTCATATGTCCCGCTGTGAGCCCTGGGCTGGTAGCGGTCATATGTCCCGCTGTGAGCCCTGGGCTCATGGGCGCTCGGAGCGCGCCTCGGCGAGCGCGACGGTGTTTGCCAGGAGCGATGCGATCGTCATCGGCCCGACGCCGCCCGGCACCGGGGTGAGAGCCCCGGCGACACCGACCACCGAGTCATAGTCAACGTCGCCGACCAGCCCCTCCTCGCTCCGGTTGATGCCGACATCGATGACGGTTGCGCCCGGCTTGACGAAGTCGGCGTTGATCATCCTGGCCCGTCCCACCGCCGCGACCAGAATGTCACCCTGCCGGCACACCGCCGCCAGATCAGGCGTCCGCGAGTGGGCCTGGATCACGGTGGCGTCGGTGCCCTTCAGGCCGAGGAGCAGCGCCATCGGCCTTCCGACGAGGAACGATCGGCCAACGACGACCGCGGTCTGCCCGGCCGTCCCGATGTCATAGTGATCAAGGATCCGCATGATCCCGCCCGGTGTCGCGGGAAGCGGGCCCGGGCGGCCCTGGACGAGCAGGCCGAGGTTGAACGGGTGCAGCCCGTCCGCGTCCTTTGCCGGGTCGATGACCTCAACCGCCGCCTCGCCATCCAGGGCGTCGGGGAGTGGCAGCTGCAGGATCATCCCGTCGACCTCGTCGTCGGCGTTCAACCCGGCAATCAGCCCTTCCACGTCGGCCTGCGACGCCGACGCGGGCAGTGTCCGATCGATCGACACCATCCCGGCACCCTGTGCGGCGCGGTGCTTGTTTCGCACATAAATCTGTGATGCAGCATCGTCGCCGACCAGCACGGTGGCCAGACCGACGCCCCTACCCGCGCCGGCCAGCGCAGCCACTCGGTCGGCAATCTCGGCCCGCACTACCCCGGCGGCCTCGGTTCCGGAGAGAATCGTTGCGCTCAATGGAGAAAGTGCCTCCTGCCGGTGAATACCAGCGCCAGCTCGTGCTCGTCGGCGACGGCGATGACTTCCTCGTCCCTCACCGAACCGCCCGGTTCGACAATGGCGGTGACCCCGGCTGTGGCGAGGACCTCAACACCGTCGGGAAACGGGAAGAACCCATCGCTGGCCGCGACCGCGCCGGTGGATCGATCACCCGCCCGGCTCAGTGCCCGCTCTGCGGCGCCGACCCGACTCTGGTCGCCTGCGCCGACCCCGATGGCTGCCAGATCCTTGGCAACCACGATGGCATTCGACTTGGTGTGTGCCGCCACCGTCCAGGCGAATCGCAGGTTGGCGATCTCGCCACCGGTCGGGTCACGGCGACCGACGATCGACCACCCTTGGGGGAGGCCACTTCCGCCGAGCGCCACCTGGTCTCTCTCCTGGATGAGGTAGCCGCCTTCGATGCGGCGCACGTCGAGGTCGTGGCTTCCGGGGAAGGGCGCCTGCAACAGGCGGAGGTTCTTGCGGTCGGCGAGCGCAGCAGCACCCGAAGCGCTGATCGATGGGGCAATCACTACTTCGACAAAGTATTCGGCGATCCGGGCCGCGGTCGCCTCATCAAGCTCCGTGTTCAGGGCGATCACCCCGCCGAAGGCCGAGAGCGGATCGCATTCCCAGGCAGCGTCGAACGCGGCGGCAAGCGAGTCGGCCTCGGCGCACCCACAGGGATTGGCGTGTTTCATCACCACCGCCGCCGGCGGGTTCAGGTCGGCCACCAGGCGCCAGGCCGCTTCGGTGTCCGCGTAGTTGTTGAACGACATCGCCTTGCCCTGGAGCTGTTCGGTGTGGCGCCACCATCCGTCGCCGTGATGCTCGGCATACAGGGCGGCGTACTGGTGCGGGTTCTCGCCGTATCGAAGCGTCTCGACATGATCGAGCGCGTTGGACACCTTGCCAAGGATGGCGCCTTCCGCAAACCACGAGGCGATGGCGGCTTCATACGCCGCGGTCCTGGCGAATGCCTCATCGGCCAGGGAGCGGCGCATGTCGGCAGACAGGCCACCGGCCTCCACGGCTACTGCGACCTCGTCGTACCGGGTGGGCGACACGACTACGCCCACCCACCGGTGGTTCTTGGCGGCGGCGCGGATCAGCGCGGGGCCGCCGATGTCGATCTGCTCGACTACCTCGTCGTTTGTGGCGCCAGCAGCGACGGTTCCCTCGAACGGATAGAGGTTGACCACCACGAGTTGAAACGGATCGATGCCGCGGGCCTCGAGGTCATCGATGTGCTGCTCATTATCGAGATTGGCCAGGATGCCCCCGTGGATACTGGGGTGCAGCGTCTTGACCCGGCCGCCGAGCATCTCGGGAGCTTCCGTGATCTCGGCGACGGGTGTCACGGGAATCCCGGCGTCGGCGAGGTGACGAGCGGTACCGCCGGAGGAGACGATCTCGACACCGGCCCCGTGGAGTCGCCCGGCGAGGTCGACCAGCCCGGCCTTGTCCGAGACCGAGATCAGCGCCTTGCGGACCGGAAGCCTCGCCGTCATCGGTCACGCCATACGACTCGCCGTCCGTGCACTACCAGCGCACCGGTGCCAAGCGCATCGACGACCACCGGGTACACGCGGTGCTCCACCTCCCTGATCCTGGCATGCAGGCTGGCCTCGTCGTCGTCGGCGAGTACCGGGACCGCTTCTTGATAAATGATCGGCCCGTGGTCCACCTCCTCGTCGACGAAGTGCACGGTGACCCCGGTCAGTGCGGTCCCGTAGGCAAGGGTCTCCCGGACCGCGTGGGCTCCCGGGAACGACGGGAGCAGCGCCGGGTGGATATTGACGATCCGGTTGGGGAACCGGTCGATGGCGACCGGCGCCAGAACCCGCATGAACCCGGCGAGCACCAGCGCCTCGGCGCGGTGGCGGGCCACTGCGTCGCAAATAGCAACGCTGAACTGGTCCCGCGAATCGAAGTCATCCCAATCGATCACTTCGGTGGGTATGCCGGCGCCGGCAGCTCGATCGAGCGCCTTCACATCGGGGCGGTCAGAAATGACCGCGACGACGTCTGCTCCGTAGGTCGGCTCGCGGGCGGCATCGATGATCGCCTGGAGGTTGCTCCCGTCTCCGGAGACGAGGACGGCGACCGGGTAGCGCGAAAAGGACATCGGCCCGGATGTTACGGCGCGACGCCCTCGCGGCCGGTTTCGATGCGGCCCCGGATTGCCTCGATGCCAGCGTCGGGGCCTGTGTCATACTCATGATGCTCTCGCGATGCGCTATCTGATCTGCGATCGGCAGCACGAAGCTCGACCGGGCCCATGACTCGTCCGCGACGCGATCCAGCGAGGCGTTCTTGCTCAACCCGACCGCTCTTCGGCTTCGGCCTTGAGGGCGCCAAGCCAGGCGTCGAGTGAACGATCGAGCGTCTTTTGGAAGAAGCCGCGCAGCAGTGAGACCGGCCAGCCCTCCATCGACTCCTCGGTCACGACGCGGGTACCGCCGTTCGCTGGTTCGAACCGCCAGTCGTGGATCGCACGGGTTCCCATCGCCCGGCCCGTCCACAACATCCGGTTCGGGGGGTCGAAGATGGCAAGGCTCGAGGTAATCGTTGCGGGTCCGGACCTCCAGGCAAACGTCGAGCCCGTACCGAGCGGGCCGCTCGGATCGGCAGCGGTGATGTCGGGGTGCCAGTCGGGCCAGGCCTCGATGTCCGCGTGCAGCGCCCACACCGTGACCGGTGAGGCGGCGATCTCGATCTCGCGGCGGGCAACCGCCGGCGCCTCTCGGTTGATCTCGGTGGTCACAAACCGAGGGCCTGGTCCATCGCCGCCCCCATGTCGGTCGGGGTCTCGGCGATGGTCACACCGGCGCCCTGCAACGCCGCGATCTTGGCATCCGCGGTGCCCTTGCCCCCAGAGATGATCGCACCGGCGTGTCCCATCCGCTTGCCGGGAGGGGCGGTGAGCCCGGCGATGAACCCGGCCACCGGCTTGGTCATATTCGCTTCGATCCACTCGGCGGCCTCTTCCTCAGCCGAGCCGCCGATCTCACCGATCATGAGCACCCCTTCGGTGGCCGGGTCGTCGTTGAACAGGGAAAGGCAGTCGACGAAATCGGTACCGTTCACCGGGTCGCCGCCGATCCCGATCGCGGTGGTTTGCCCGAGGCCATTCAGCGTCAACTGGTGAACGGCCTCGTAGGTGAGGGTGCCGGATCGGCTCACCACGCCGATCCGGCCCGAACGGTGAATGTAGCCCGGCATGATCCCGATCTTGCACGCTTGGGGGGTGATCACCCCCGGGCAATTCGGTCCAACCAGCCGGGTCGACCGGCCTTCGAGGTACCGCTTGGCCCGCACCATGTCGGCGACGGGGATGCCCTCGGTGATCGTCACTACCAGCGGCATCGCGGCATCGGCGGCCTCCATGATGGCGTCTGCGGCAAACGGCGGCGGGACGTAGATCACGGATGCGTTGGCCCCGGTTGCGGCAACGGCTTCATCCACGGTCCGGAAAATCGGGAGCTCGACCTTGTACTGGTCCTCGCGCCCCGGAACGCCGGAATGGTCGGTCTCGCCCTCGAAGATCTCGGTCTCACCGGCCCGGCTTGGATGGACCGCACCGATCATGGTGGTTCCGTAGGCGATGGCCTTGTCGGTGTGGAAGCGGCCGGTCTTGCCCATCCCCTGGACGAGCACCTTGGTGTCCTTGCCGACCAGCACGCTCATGTCAGCTCCAGGATCTTCTCGGCGCCGTCCTTCATGTCGTCGGCGTTGACCAGGTCAAGACCGGATTCGTCGAGGATCTGCTTGCCGAGCTCGACGTTGGTGCCTTCGAGGCGGACGACTAGGGGCACGGCGAGTCCTACCTCTTCGACCGCGGCCACGATGCCCTCGGCGATCGTGTCACAGCGCATGATGCCACCGAAGATGTTGACGAAGATGCCCTTCACATTCGGGTCGGCGGTGATGATCTTGAAGGCGGCGGCGATCTGATCCTTGTCGGCGCCGCCACCGACATCGAGGAAATTGGCGGGCTCACCGCCGACGATCTTGATGATGTCCATGGTGGCCATCGCCAATCCGGCTCCGTTGACCATGCACCCGATGTCCCCGTCCAGTTTGATGAACGACAGCCCATGGTCCTTCGCAGCCAGTTCTGCGGGGTCTTCTTCTGTGGCATCGCGAAGCGCGGCGATTGCCGGATGGCGGAACAGGGCATTGGCATCGAACGACACCTTGCCGTCCAGTGCCATGACGTCGCCGTCGGTCGTGACCACGAGCGGGTTGATCTCGACGAGGTCCGTGTCGAGGTCGACGGCGCCCGCGCTGAGCGCTTGGAGGAACCGCACGCCGTTGTTCTGCGCTTCTCCCTCGAGGCCAAGCTCGTATGCGATCGACCGTGCCTGGAACGGGAGCAGCCCGAACGCCGGGTCGACCTCCTCGGTGATGATTTTCTCCGGAGTGTTGGCTGCGACCTCTTCGATCTCGGTGCCGCCCTCCACCGACGCCATCACGATGTTGCGCGAGGTTGATCGGTCGAGCACGACCGACACGTACAGCTCGCGGTCGATGTCGATTCCCTGCTCGATGTACAGACGGTTCACCTGCTTGCCTTCGGGGCCGGTCTGGATCGTGACCAGGGTCGAACCAAGCATCCGGCCTGCCAGCTCGGCAACCCCGGCCTCCGCCGCCTCGATCCCGCCCGCAATACCGTCGGTGACCACGTTGACTCCGCCCAAATCTGGATGCTCCTTGAACCGCCCCTTGCCCCGTCCGCCAGCATGAATCTGGGACTTGACGACCACAACCGGGTTGCCGGTCTCCTCGATCAAGGGCCGAACCGCGGCCACCGCCTCGTCCACGGTGGTGGCGACCCGTCCCAGCGGCACGGGAATGCCGCGCTCGGCGAAGAGCTCCTTGGCCTGATGTTCGTGAATCCTCATGATGCCCCGTCGTCGCCTGCGAGATGCTCTGCCACCCATCGCTCGATCTCCTCGAGCGGCGTGCCCGGCGTGAACACTGCGGCGATTCCGGCCTGGCGCAGCGGCTCGACGTCCTCGTCGGGGATGATGCCCCCACCGAAAACGACGATGTCGGAGGCGTCGCGGGCCGCAAGCGCCTCGACCACCCGCGGAAACAGGGTGAGGTGAGCGCCGGAGAGGGTGGAAAGGCCCACCCCGTCGACATCTTCGTCGACGGCGATCCGGGCGATCTGATCCGGGGTCTGGTGGAGACCCGAGTAGATGACCTCGCACCCCGCATCACGCAGGGCTCTGACCACCACCTTGGCGCCTCGATCGTGACCATCGAGGCCCGGTTTGGCGATCAGCACGCGGGTGGACATGGAATCGAGGCTACTTCTTTCAAGACGACCGGCACCCATCGGACCGCCCTCCTACAAGCCCTCATTCGCTGTCCCATCTGAGCCTTGGAGCGCAACGGCTGCCCGATGCCCCAGGTATCCGCCGTACACCACGGCGGCCCCAGTCAGAAGCGCCGACAACAGGGCGATCCTTGCCGCGTCCGCGTCGTCGGGCCTGATCACGAGGATGACGATGCCCCCGACGGTGAGGATCCAACCGCCGATCGAGATCCAGCGGCCGCCGGCCTCGTGCGCTGCGTACCACCCCTCCCGGGAGGCAACCGTGGCGGGCGTGCGGATCCCGACCCATCCGTTTGGCGATAGCAGGCCGCGTTCAGCGGCGCGACCGAGCGCGACAATGAGCGATCCGCCGAGAGCCATGGCCGCGCCGGCGATGATCACGCGGGCAGGAGATACCTGATGACGTCGGCCGCGCTATAGGTCTCACGCCCGGGCTCGACGAAGCGGGCGACGTTCTTCACGTCGTCGCCCGAGGTCACCAGGGTGCCTTCGACTTCACCGTTCCGCTTGATCTGGTTGAGCCCGATATTGGCAAGCAGCGCGTTACATAGACACTTGCGGCCGAGGGTGTCCTCTTCGGGCCCGCCCTTTCGCACGAAGTCCTTGACCGGCTCGGCATTGCAGCGGTAACCGACCTTGCCGTTTTCCTTCTTGTAGGCGGTGCGAAGGTAGCCAAGGTCGCAGACCCGTGTCCGCTTCTCATAGACGACCGGGTCGGACAGGGTGTCCTCGAGCTCGACCACCTTGAAGGGAAACCCGGTCGGGGAAGCGACGGCGTCGGTGTAGATCCTCGCCTCGCCCTTCACGGAGAGATCCATCACTCGGCGCTTGATGTCGTCGTCGAAGCCGGACTCCTCGCAATACGCAAACGCCGTGCCCACCTGGACACCGGTGGCGCCGAGCTCGAGCGCGGCCTCGACCTGCTGCGGCTCGCCGTACCCACCCGCAAGCCAGAACGGCTTGCCGATCTCGACGAACACATCGAGATCGGGGATATCGCGGTCGGTGTAGATCGGCTCACCCTCGGAGTTGAACTCGACCTTGCCCCGCGGCGGTGCATTGTGACCTCCGGCGGTGGGGTATTCGATGATGTAGCCATCGACGTAGCCGCTGGCCTTGCGCTCCATCGCCGTTCCCAGAACGTGTGAGGCGACGATGGCGAGGAACTTGGCCCGTGGCGCAGGCGGCAGCGGAATCCCTTCGCAGTACTCGACCGGGTCGAAGTGGGTGTGGATCACCTCGCCGCGATCGGTGCCCTTGACATCGATCTTGTACTTGACGGCCTTGCCTTCGTGCAGCCCATCGATCACACCGGGGATCGCCATGGGGATGCCTGCTCCGATAATCACATAGTCAACACCGGCCAGCATGGCGCCATAGATCGAGGACAGGTGTGGGATCTGGATCTTCTCCAGGTAGTTGATGCCGATGACGCCGTCGTGGCCTTCCTTTGCCAGCCACACCTCGACGAAATTGCCAACGACCATGAGATCGAGGGCCATGCCCTTCATGTTGATCGTTGGCATCGGCTTCGATTTGTAGCGCGCGTCTGGTTCCTTGCCGCCGGGGATGTAGTACTTCTCCAGGATCCGCTCGGCAATGTGGGGGAACGGGAACGCCTCGAGCGCCCTGCGGTGGTCCCCGTCGAGATCGCCATCCTGAAGGCGCCGGCAGAACGAAAGGTCAACCCCGGTTCCCGACACGACGCCAAGATGTCCGGCGCGCGCGACCGCGTTGGCGAGTTGGGGACTGGATACGCCCGCCCCCATCCCGCCTTGGATGAGCACAGGAAGTTCGTCTACCACGCCGCAATGCTAGGGGGAAGCACGGCGTTGTAACGAACCTTGCGAAAAACAGGTGCTTGCACTTGCAAGCGCGTGAAGTCACGAGTCGCGAGTCACGAGTCGCGAGTCGCGAGTCGAAAACACGATCGGCTCACACGCCCTGTGCTCGGGACTCGGAGCGAGCGGAGCGAGCGCACTCGCGACTCACTACACCTTCTTCAGTGGCGCCCAGGCCAGCAGCAGCCGCTTGTCGCCCTCGTCGAATTCGACGACAGCCTCGGCGCGATCACCGGAGCCGACGACCTCACGCACGATCCCATCACCCCAGTGGGCGTGACGCACCAGATCCCCCGAGATGATGTCGGCGTCGGAAACCGTTGGATGGGATGCGTCGGCGGCGGCGTGCTTGAGCTGCTTGGTGCGCTTCATCGTGCTGAGCAGCTCTTCGGGGACCTCGCTGAGGAATCGGCTCGGCCCGTTGTACTGAGACTGCCCGTACAGGTTGCGGTTCCAGGCTCGCGTCAGGTAGAGGCGCTGTTCGGCCCGGGTGATCCCAACGTATGCCAGCCGGCGCTCCTCCTCGAGCTGGTCGGGATCACCAAGTGAGCGCATGTGGGGAAAGACCCCCTCCTCCATCCCGGTAACGAAGACGACCGGGAACTCGAGGCCCTTTGCGTTGTGGAGCGTCATCAGGGTGACCTGATCGGTCTCCTCCATCGAGTCGACGTCGGCAACCAGGCTGATCGACTCCAGGAACAGCTCGAGCCTCGCCACCGGGTCAAGCTCCGCCCAATCGGCGGGGCCCATCGTCACCGGACCGTTTTCTTCAAAGTCGGCAACCGCTGACACCAGCTCGCGGAGATTCTCCTCCCGGCCCATGGCTTCGATGGTGCGCTCGGCGCGGACCATGTCGAGATACCCGGTCTCATCGAGCACGGCCTGGATCACGGCGCGAGGCCCATCGTCGATTCGCTCTCGAATATGATCGATGATCGAGACGAACTCCCCAATGCTCCGCTGAGCCCGGGCCGTGAGCCGTTCGTTGCGATCCGCCTGGCGCAGCCCCTCCATGAACCCGGTACCCGCCCGCTCGGCGAAACGATCGACGTGGGCAACACTGGTGTCGCCGATCGCTCGCTTCGGCACGTTGATGATGCGCTTGAGGGCGACCTGGTCGTCGGGGTTCACCACCGCCCTGAGGTAAGCAACGGCGTCCTTGACCTCCCGGCGGTCGTAGTACTTGAGCCCGCCCACCACCTGGTAGGCCAGGCCGTACCGGACGAACACCTCTTCGATCACCCGGCTCTGGGCATTCGTCCGGTAGAACAGTGCCACATCGGACAGGGCAACGCCGTCTGTCTCGAGGTCTCGGATCTGTTCGGCAACGAAGGCCGCCTCTTCGTGCTCGTCCTGCGCTTCGAAGGCAAAAACGGGATCGCCGGCGCCCTCGTCGGTCCACAGTCTCTTTGGCTTGCGTGCCGCGTTGTTGGCGATGACCGCGTTGGCCGCGTCGAGAATGTTCTGGGTCGACCGGTAGTTCTGTTCGAGCAGCACGACCCTGGCCTCGTCATAGTCCTTCTCGAAGACGAGGATGTTGCGCATGTCGGCGCCACGGAAGGCGTAGACCGACTGATCGGCGTCCCCCACGACGAACACGTTCCGGTGCCCGGCGGCGAGGAGTTTCACCAACGCGTACTGGGCGTGGTTGGTGTCCTGATATTCGTCGACGAGGAGGTAGCGGAAACGGTCCTGATAGTGGGCAAGCACCTCGGGAAAGGCCCTGAAGATCTCGACCGTCAACATCAGGATGTCGTCGAAGTCGACGGCCGATGCCTCGACGAGCCGCTGCTGGTACAGCCGGTATACGTCGGCGACCTTCTCGTGGTAGAACCCGGAGTCGCTCTGCGCATAGGTTTCGTAGTCGATCAACTCGTTCTTGGCCTTGGAGATCGCCCCCCGGATCGCCTTGGGCGGGAACCGTTTGGGATCGAGGTCGAGATCCTTGACCGACACGGTGACGAGCCGGAGCGAATCGGCTTGGTCGTAGATCGAGAACGACGATCGATAGCCGAGCCTCGGCGCCTCTCGGCGCAGGATCCGGACGCACGCACTGTGGAAGGTCGACACCCACATCCCTTCGGCGATGTTGCCACCGACCAGTCTGGCCACCCGTTCGCGCATTTCGGTGGCCGCCTTGTTGGTAAAGGTGATCGCCAGGATGGCGTAGGGAGACACGCCGAGGTCCCTGATGAGGTGGGCAATGCGATAGGTGAGCACCCGGGTCTTGCCGGAGCCGGCTCCTGCCACCACGAGCACCGGTCCGTCGACCGCGGCGACCGCGTGGCGCTGCGACGGGTTCAGCGATTCGAGAAGCTCGGACATGAGACCGCGATTGTACTGGTCGCGGTCGGATGAACTACAGGCGTGTGAGTCGAGAGTCAAGAGTCTGGAGCAGGAAGAGACCGATACCTCGCGACTCGCGACTCGCGACTCGCGACTCGCGACTCGCGACTCGCGACTCGCGACTCGCGACTCTATGCCGTTTGCTCGGCCGCCCGGCGTTCCGAGATCAGCTCGTGGAGCTTTTCGGCCAGGCCACTCTCCCGGAAGTCGGACTTGTCAAAGAAGGCGTCGACGCCGGCCTGCTTGGCCCGTTCGACATCCTCTTCATCCGCCACCCCGGAAAGCATCACGATCGGGGTGTTGGCGTGTCGCTGCCGCACCATGTGCACGAGGGCAACACCGTCCGCCCGTGGCATCGAGAAGTCGACCACCAGGGCATCGAAAACCTCGTTCTGTAGTGAGCCCAACGCGTCGGCAACACTGCCGGCAACCGAAGTCATGAATCCTGAGGTGGCAAGCGCAGACGACACCACCTGCTGGACGCCGAGCGAGTCGTCGACGATCAGGACGCGGGGAGAAGCGAAGGAAGGGCCTTCGGCGGCAATGCGGCGCTGCCGCTCGACCAGGCTGGCGGTGTCCACCAACAGTGCAACCTCATCACCGCCAAGCAGGGCGACTCCGGTAACGGTCTCGGAGCCGGCGAGGAGCGCCCCGAGTTCTTTCGCCGCGACCTGGCGGGTTCCAATGGCTTCTTCGACGGCCAGCGCGACCTGGCCCACCGCGCTACTCACGATGACGACTTGGGTGGGAAGGCGGCTCGTGGTGAACCCGACGACGTCGGCGAATGAAGCGAAGGGGACATCCCTCTCGTCCCACTTGATCACGGTCGCGTTGTCGGTGACGTTGATTGCGGCCGCGCTCATCGGAATCACTTCTTCGACGGCGACCTCAGGGATCCCCCACGTGAACCTGCCAGAGATCACGAGCAAGGCCCGCTGCATCGCCCGGTGCATTGGCACGGTGATGCACACGCTGGTCCGCTTGTGGGGGACGCTCTCGACCTTGAAAGACCCGTTGAGCTGCTCGACGGCTTCTCGAACCATGGTCATGCCCATGCCGTCGCCGGCAAGCTCCCCAACGTCGTCGAGGGTGGAGAACCCATCGTGGTACAACATCGACCGCATCCGATCGGGGGCCATGTCGGCATCCTCTTCGATGAGGCCCTTATCGATGGCTTTTTCCTTGATCAGCTTCCAGTCGATGCCGCGACCATCGTCGGTGATCACCATCTTGAGGTTGGTGTCCTCCTGGGTAGCGCTCACCGTGATCGTTCCCTTCCCCGGCTTGTCAACGCCAAGGCGAGTGTCAGCGTCCTCGATGCCGTGCACGATGCCGTTGACCACGAGCTGTCGCATAGCGTCGTCAAGGACGTCCAGGACCTGTCGATCGATGAGCAATTCGTCGCCACTGACCTCCAGCTTGACCGAATTGCCCGTCTTCTTTCCGAGGTAACTGACGAGCTGGGGCAGCGTGCTGGTGATATCACGAACGGGAACCGACGCCATGTTGAGGCCCTCGGTCTCAATCGATTCGGCAAGGTCTGCGATCGGTTCGACCGCGCCCTCAATGGCCTCGACGCGTTCCGAGAAAAACGGATCGGCGGTGACGGCTTGCTTGAGCTCTCCGAGCTGGGCCTTGAGCGCATCGACGTCCATCCGCAGGCTGACCAGGTGGTTGACCATTCCATAGAGGCGGCCGGCATTCACGGTGACGATTTCCTCGGCCGCCCAGTCCTGGACGGAGGCGATCAAGCCTCCGAGGTCAGAAAGAGCCTCGTCGATCTCGCCCCTGTTGGAATCTGGGCCGTCGCCTTCGGGCTGCGGGAACTCGATGACCGCGGCGTCTGGCTGGTCGGTGTTGTCCGCGACAGGCGGCGGGTCGGGAGGCGACGCATCGACCACTTCCTCTTCTTCCTCGGCCTGGTCGTCATCGTCCGAGCCGAGCGGCGGATCGGGGGGCGACGCATCGACCACTTCCTCTTCTTCTTCGGCTTCTTCGCTCTCCGGCTCGTCGACTGAATCAGCCTCGTCGGCCCCTTCGGTGTCCTCGACGACCTCGTCGGCGGAGTCTTCAGGCGCTGCCGTTTCTTCTTGGGGCTCGTCAATGCTTGCTGCTTCCTCGGCCGACGCTTCGGACGAGTCCTCCGAGGCGTCTTCCGCAGCAGACGTGCCATCGTCGTCGACCAGTTCGAGCGGCGCCGCCTCATCGTCCGGCTCTGGGTCGTATACCGGCAGGGGCTCGGGAAGCTCTTCACCCTCGAAGTAATCGAGAACTGCGGCGATCGCCGTGTCGAGTTCCCTTGGATCGGTGAGGGCAACATTCAGCGAGGCACTCATTCCCTCCAAGACGCGCCCGAAAATGGGGGCTGGGGTGATGTCACCGTGCTGGATCCAACGCCAGATCATCTCGAGCAAATGTCCGGCGGCGGCGACATGGTCGTAGCCCATGATCTTGCCGGTGCCCTTGATGGTGTGACCTTCGCGCATCAGGTCGCCGGCCATCTGCGGCGTCACCTCACCGTTGCGCAGCGCCCGCGCTCCTTCGGCAAGTCGTGCCGACCGCTCGGCAACCTCGCCCGCGAACATCTCTTGCAATTCTGGGTCGTTTCCAAACGTCACGATCGATTACCTCGGCCCGTATAGCCCTTGCCTTCACTCGGTATCGACGCGATCTTGATAGGCCTTAAGACCTAAATGGCGAGTCGCGAGTCGCGAGACGCGAGACGCGGGCTCAAGTTGACTAGTCACGACGCCAGCTGATCGTTTTCGTAGGTTCTTCTCGGGACTCGCGACTCGCCACTCGTGACTCGCGACTCTTCATTCCCATTCAATGGTGGCTGGCGGCTTGGAGGAAATGTCGTAGGCCACCCGATTGATGCCGGGTACCTCGTTCATGACACGCGATGAGATGGTCCCAAGGACGTCGTATGGCAACTTCGCCCAGTCGGCGGTCATCGCGTCATCAGACGTGACCGCCCGGATGATCAACGGGTAGGCATAGGTGCGCTCGTCTCCTTGCACACCAACGGTCTTGACGGCCGGAAGTATCCCGAAGGTCTGCCACAGCGACCGGTACAGGCCGGCTTTTCGGATCTCGTCGAGAACAATGGCGTCGGCGGCTCGCAGAATGTCGAGGCGCTCCCTCGTGACCTCCCCGATGATGCGTATTGCCAGCCCCGGTCCGGGGAATGGCTGGCGCCATACGATCTCCTCGGAAAGGCCGAGCTCTTCGCCGATGGCGCGAACCTCATCCTTGAACAGGTCGCGCAACGGCTCGATCAGCGCGAGACTCATGTCATCGGGGAGCCCTCCGACGTTGTGGTGGCTCTTGATCTTGGCCGCATCCTTCGTGCCCGATTCAATGACGTCGGGATATAGGGTCCCTTGCACCAGGTAGGCGGCGTCGTGCACGTCGGCCGCGACCTCCTCGAACACCCTGATGAAGGTCTCACCGATGATCTTGCGCTTGTCCTCGGGGTCGGTCACGCCACGCAACGCTTCGAGGAAGCGATCCGCGGCCTTTACGTGGACCAGATTGACGTTGAAGGCTTGCCGGAAGGTCTCATCAACCTGCGCCGCCTCCCCTTCTCGCAGCAGTCCGTGGTCGACGAAGACGCAAACCAGTTGATCCCCAATCGCCCGGTGAACGAGCGCAGCCGCAACCGACGAATCGACACCGCCGGAGAGTCCACAAATAACGCTGCCGTCTCCAACGGTCCTGCGCACCGCCGCGATGGACTGATCAATGATTCCCGCGTGCGTCCAGGTGGGGCGCGCATTGCATACCTCATAGAGGAAGTGCTTCACGATCTCCTGGCCTCTGGGAGTGTGCGCGACCTCAGGATGGAACTGGACACCGTAGAGCCCGCGCTCGGGCGCCTCCATTGCGGCGACCGGTGAATCAGGCGTCGTTGCGGTGACGGTGAAGCCGTCCGGTGGGGCCACCACAGCATCCTTGTGGCTCATCCACACGATCTGCTCCTCGGGCAATCCACCGAACAGCACCGAGCTGCCATCGACCGTGAGCTCCGCGGGGCCGTACTCGGCAACGTCGTTGCGCTCGACGGTGCCGCCGAGGCCGTTGGCGAGCACCTGGTGCCCGTAGCAAATCCCGAGCACCGGAATCCCAAGCTCGAAGATCGCTTGATCGATGCCGTACGCATCAGGGGCATACACCGACGCCGGTCCGCCGGACAGGATGACACCGACCGGATCAACCTCGCCCACCTCGGCGGCGGTGATATCGCGGGGGACGATCTCGGAGTAGACGTGCGCTTCCCGGACCCGCCGTGCGATCAGCTGCGCGTATTGGGCACCGAAGTCGACCACGAGTACCCGGTCGAAGTCCTCAGCCGTGGAAGCGTGGCCGCTCGGGTCCCCGGCCACTTCAGACCATTCCCACGCCCTGGGACCGCTGCAAGCTTTTGCCCTCGGTCTGCAGGGCGGGGGCGATCATGACCTCGGCCTTCTGAAACTCCTTGACATCGGCGTACCCGCTGGTCGCCATCGACGTGCGCAGCGCCCCCATCAGGTTGCGGCGCCCGTCGTTCTCGTGTGCCGGCCCTACCAGCAGCTCCTCGATGGAGCCGAGCGAACCGACCCGGACCCGCGAGCCGCGTGGCAGCGTTGGATGGAAGGTGGCCATCCCCCAATGCATGCCTCTGGCCGGTGCCTCGTCGGTGGCGGCAAACGGTGAGCCGAGCATCACCGCGTCGGCGCCGACCGCGATCGCCTTGGCAATGTCACCTCCCGTGCGCATGCCGCCGTCGGCGATGACGTGGACGTAGCGGCCCGTCTCCTCGAGGTAGCGGGTGCGGGCCCCAGCGCAGTCGGCGATCGCGGTGGCCTGCGGAACACCGATCCCGAGCACCCCCCGTGTGGTGCACGCGGCACCGGGCCCGACCCCAACCAGCACGGCGACGGCTCCGGTGCGCATCAGGTGCAGCGCCCCGGCGTATGAGGCCACTCCGCCGACGATGACGGGCAGCTCGACGTCGCGAATGAAGGAGAACAAGTCAAGCGGCTCGGTTCGAGACGAAACGTGTTCGGCGGATACAACGGTGCCTTGAATGACGAGGATGTCCAGCCCACCGTCCTTGGCGAAATCAATGTATTCGGTGACTCGCTGGGGAGTGAGGCTTCCCGCAGTGATCACACCGCCGGCCTTGATCTCGGCGATGCGCCTGGTGATGAGCTCGGGCTTGATCGGCTCCTGATAGAGATCCTGCATGCGGCGCGTCGCCTTCTCGTCCGGCAGCGAGGCGATCTCCTCGTACACCGGCATCGGGTCCTCGTAGCGGGTCCACAGTCCTTCGAGGTTGAGCACGCCGACTCCACCGAACTTCCCGATGGCGACTGCAGTATTGGGGCTGACCGCCGAGTCCATGCCGGATGCCATCAACGGCAGGTCAAAGGTGAATGCATCGATCTCCCAGCTCAGATCGACGTCCTCCGGGTCGCGCGTGCGCCGCGACGGGACGATCGCGATGTCGTCGAAGCCCCAGGCACGTCGACCCGCCTTAGCAATGCCGATTTCGATCTCCATGGCCACCTCCAAAGCGATAATGCCAGCCCCCGGGGAGGGTAGTGGCTGTCTTCGCCTCCCCCACGGAGTGGGGGAGGCGCGAGCAGGCCGAGGGCCTGCGAGCGGAGGGGGCTCCCCGTGGGGGAGGCGCGAGCAGGCCGAGGGCCTGCGAGCGGAGGGGGCTCCCTATTCCGATTCCCCCTCTGCGTCGTCGCTTCGCTCCTCCGCGTCTCCCCCGCTGCGGCGGGGGAGACGAATCCGGATTAACCCCGATCCAAGCCGACCGCGTCGCGGACCTCCTGTTGGAAGCCCTCCGCCCGGGTTCGGGCATCGAGGGCGCCGCGCTGCATGATCCTGGCGACCTCATCGTCGTCGAGCTGCTCGTACGCCGCTCGGATCGGCGCCAGCTCGGCAACGATCGCATCTGCCACCGCCTCCTTGAAAGCCCCGTACCCGCCGCCGGCGTACTCGTCGACGAGATTATCGATCGAGCGGCCCGTGCACGCAGAGATGATCTCGAGCAGGTTTGAGATCCCCGGCTTCTCTGCCGGGTCATAGCGGACCGTTGGCTCGGAATCCGTCACCGCTGACATGATCTTCTTGCGAATCTGCTCGGGGCTGTCGAGCAGGTCGATGCGGCTCTTGGGGTTGTCGTCACTCTTCGACATCTTCGAAGTCGGGTCGGTCAGCGACATGACCCGCGCCGCCGTTTCCGGGACCAGGCCCTCGGGAATGGGGAACACCTCGCCGAACCGGTTGTTGAAGCGCTCGGCCAGATCCCTCGTCACCTCAATGTGCTGTCTCTGATCGTCGCCAACCGGGACCAGATCGGCACGCAGCACAAGGATATCCGCCGCCATGAGCACCGGGTACGAGAACAGCCCGAGGTTTGCCGGCACGCCACGCTCGGTCTTGTCCTTGAACTGCGTCATGCGGTTCAGGACCCCCATCGGTGTCACCGTGCCGAGGATCCAGGCAAGCTCGGGATGCTGAGGAACCTGGCTTTGCATGTAGACCAAGGAGCGGTCCGGGTCGATGCCGATCGCGAGCAGCACCTTGGCGGTCTCGAATCGCGCCGCCTCAAACTCCTTCGGATCGTACGGGGACGTCATCGCATGGAGGTCGACGATGCAGTACACCGGATCGATGTTTGGGTCGTCCTGGAGCGCCACCCAATTGCGGAAGGCGCCGAGATACCCCCCCAGATGCATGTTTCCGGTCGATTGCACCCCCGAAAACACCGTCTGCTTCTTCCCGTCGGCCATTGATCCTCCTCCTGATTGTGAAACGCTAGTCCTCGAGCCTTCCGACCTCATCGACGAGTTCGGTTGCCGTCACCGCACGGCGCCGGGAGAGGCGGGCTCCGGCCAGGCCGTGGTGATAGGCGGCAGACCGGGCAGCGACGTCCACGGGTAGGCCGGCGGCGATGAAGGCGCCGAGCATGCCGGCGAGGACATCTCCGCTGCCGATGGTCGCAAGCTCCGGCCCTCCGCTCGTCACCGCCCAGGTCTCGATGCCGGTGGTGACGAAGGTCGGACCGCCCTTGAGCAACACGATGGCACCGGTCGTGTCGGCGACCCGCTCGGCGGCCCCGTACGTGGCCTTCTCGCCGGTCAACCGGGCGAACTCGCCCCCATGCGGGGTGATGACGGTTTGGCCCGCACGCGATGCAAGCGCGGCGAGCCCGTCGAGAGCGTTGAGCCCGTCGGCATCGAGCACCAAAGGACCGGGCCAGCCTTCGAGCACGCCCTCAACGAACGTCGTCTTGACCGGACCAAGCCCGGGGCCGACCACGATCACGTCGTAGCGGTCAGCGACCTCGAGAACGCCATCGACGTCCTCGGGCCGGAACCAATAGCCGTTGCCCACGCCGGCAGCCATGACACCGGGATCGAGGGATGCATAGACCGGGACGAGCGAAGCCGAACACACGATGGTCGCTGCTCCGGCCCCGACGTTCAACGCGGCGCGGCTGGCCAACATGGCGGCGCCGGTGATACCCGGCGAGCCCCCGACCACCGCAACCGACCCGGCCGACCACTTGTGTGCCGTGCGATCACGAACCGGCAACGGCGCGTCATCTGCCTCGCAGAGCAGGAACTCGGCCCGAGGGTCCCCCAAACCGATGTCGACGACCCGCAGTTCGCCGACGCGGTCGGGGCCTTCGCCGAGAAAATGGCCGGTCTTGAGAGCCTGGAAGGTGACCGTCATTTGGGCGGAGAAGGCCGTACCGTCGGTTTCACCGCTTGCGGCGTCGATCCCGGAAGGGATATCGACGGCGAGCACCGGCGCGTCCAGCTCGGTCCAGGGAACCACCTCGTCGGGAAGAGCGCCGTGGAACCCGATGCCGAACAGCGCATCGACGATGAGATCGGTTTCGCCGGGCGCGCCGAGGGACTCGATCGTGACGCCGCTTCGGGCAGCCTCGGCCGCGGCGCTGCGAGCCGGGGAAAAGTCACCTGCCGGGAAGCCAAGCGACTGCACCGTGACCTGCACGCCGCGACGAGCGAGATGCTTGGCGGCGACGTAACCATCGCCCCCGTTGTTGCCACGCCCGGCCAGCACGGTTGCGCGGTCTCCGTAACCGATGCCCATGTCGGAGGCGGCGACCGCGACCGCGAAGCCTGCCCGCTCCATGAGCGTGGTGACGGGCTCTGCGGATACCTTGTCGAGCCGCGACGACTCCGCCGGGGTGATCACGGGTTGCATAGCGAAATCATACGACGATGGCGACCCTTCCATTAGTGGGCTCGGTCACGGTCGCATTTCGCGCAGTAGCCTTGCGCGGCTTAGGAAAGGAACACCTGCTTGCTGTGTAGCAACTGCGGGGCGACAAACGACGCCGGCCACAAGTTCTGCTTCGAATGCGGAACCGCGCTGAGCGCAACATGCCCGTCGTGCGGACACGAGAACGATCCGGGGCACAAGTTCTGCAGCGAGTGCGGCCACGATCTTTCGAGTAGCGCTCGTGAACAAGAGACGGTGACACCAGCGTCCGAGCCGGGTGAGCGTCGTTTTGTGTCGGTGCTGTTCGCCGATCTGGTCGGGTTCACCACTTTCAGCGAATCTCGCGATCCCGAGGACGTCCGGGCGATGTTGACCCGCTACTTCGATCGGGCCCGCGAGGTCATCGAGCGCTTCGGCGGCGAAGTCGACAAGTTCATCGGCGACGCGGTCACCGCCTTCTGGGGAGCAACCCATGCCGAGGAGGACGACGCCGAGCGTGCGGTGCGTGCTGCGTTGGAGCTGATCGACGCCGTCGAGGCTCTCGGTGGCGAGTTGGACATCCCGGAGCTGGCAGTGAGAGCAGGCGTGCTCTCCGGCGAGACCTCGGTCGGTGCGGGAGGCAACGAAAAGGGCCTCGTCGTCGGTGACATCGTCAACACCGCATCACGCCTTCAGTCGGCCGCCGAATCGGGCACGGTCTTCGTTGGCGACACGACCAAGCAGCTGACGGAGGACGCCATCCGCTACGAATTGGTCGGCGAACAGGACATGAAGGGCAAGTCGGTGCCGGTCACGGCCTGGCGTGCGCTTTCCGTCCTCGGCCAGCGCGGCGGCGTCGGGAAGTGGGACGTCCTGGAGCCCCCGTTTGTCGGCCGCGACGACGAGCTGCGGCTGTTGAAGGATCAGCTCCACGCAACCACCAGAGATGGCAAGGCACGTCTGGTCTCGATCATCGGTGAGGGGGGTATCGGCAAGAGCCGGCTGGCCTGGGAGCTCTTCAAGTACGTCGATGGGCTGAGCGAGGTATTCCGCTGGCACCAGGGCCGCTCACCGGCATACGGCGAAGGGGTCACCTTCTGGGCGCTGACCGAGATGGTGCGCGTCAGGGCCGGGATCGCCGAAACCGACGAGCCGTTGAAGGCCCGCACCAAGCTGCGGACCGCCGTCGCAGAGAACGTTCCCGATCTCGAAGAACAGCAGTGGATCGAGCCGAGGCTCGCCGGCCTGCTCGGGCTCGACGAGATGCCGTCCGGTGACCGCAACGAGCTATTCGCTGCCCTCCGCACCTTCTTCCAGCGTGTTGCCGCCGATAACACCGCCGTGCTGCTCTTTGAAGATCTGCATTGGGCGGACGAGGGTCAGCTCGAGTTCATCGAAGAGCTGGTCGAGATGTCCCAGGGCCATCCCATCCTGGTCATCACCCTGGCACGCCCCGAGCTGCTCGACCGCTACCCGGGCTGGGGAGTGGCGCGACAGCATTTGCTATCGGCTCATCTCGGACCGCTCAGCGATGCCGAGATGAGCGAGCTGGTCACCGGCATGGCGCCAGGAATCTCCGAGGACGTCGTTGGTCTCATCGTGGAGCGCGCCGGGGGCGTTCCGCTGTACGCCGTCGAATACGTGCGCATGCTGATCAACGGTGGCGACCTCGTGCTCGACGGTACGACGTACCGGCAGGTTGGCGAGCTTGCCGACGTCGCATTACCCGACTCACTCCACGCTCTCGTCGGGGCCCGCCTCGACCGGCTCGACGAAGAGAACCGGGCGCTGATCCAAGACGCCGCTGTGCTCGGACAATCCTTCACCGTCGAGGGGATGACCGTGCTGACCGGAGCCCCGGCCGAGGAGATCGAGCCGAAGCTGCGCGAGTTGTCCCGCCAGGAACTGCTCCGCTACGACACCAACCCCTTCTCACCTGAACGCGGCCAGTTCCAGTTCGTGCAGAGCGTGATCAAGGAGGTCGCCTACGGACGCATTGCCAAGACCGAGCGGAAGGACCGTCACCTCAAGGTCGCCGCCTACTACGAGCGGGAGGCCCCGGTCGAGGCTGCAGCAGTTATCGCCAGCCACTACATGAACGCCTACGAGGCAGGGCCAGAGGACGAGCTCGCTGACAAGGCTCGGGGCGCCCTCGTGGACGCTGCGGAGCGGGCAATGGAGCTCAAATCCTTCGCCCAAGCCCTTGCGTTGGTGGAACAGGCGCTCGACGTACCCGGGAGCGAGGCGCACCAAGCAGCGCTGTTTGAGCTTGCCGCTCCCGCAGCCGCCGCCTTGTTCCGCCATGAGGACTCAGTGGCTTACGCCCGCCGCGCCCTGGACTCGTATATCGAGCACGGATCTCCAGCCGACATCGTCCGTGGTGCACAGGTCCTCGGAACGGCTTACGTCGATACCGATGAGCCGGTCGATGCCGTCGAGGCGATGGCGCCCTACTTCGACACCGACCGTGCCATGGAGCCGGAGATGATGGCTCTTGGCGCCGAGCTGTCACGAGCGCAGATGCGTTCTTTCAAGAGCCAGGAGTCCGCCGACGTTGCCCTTGCGGTCTTGATGGCTGCGGAGGCCAGCGGCAACACGGAAATGGTCATCGAAGCAATGAACACGAGGGGGACCGTCCTGGGCGGCCTCGGTCGCGTGTACGAGTCGGTCGCTTTGCTCCGCGAAGCCCTGCGCCTTGCCGAGCTGCACGGGCTCCCTTACCCGACCCTACGCGCTTTGAACAACCTCGCGACCGTCGAGTCCCTGGACGGTATCGCAAGCCAGCGGGACGGCTGGGAAAGAGGCTACGAGCTGGCGCAACGGGTCATGCATGGCGCGCTGTTGGTTCGGATGGCCGCTAGCTACGCCGGCGGCCTCTTCGAAGACGGAGAGTTCGACCAGGCCATCACCGTGTTGGACGAGCTCGACCTCGGTGAATCGGTGTGGGCGGACTTCTTTTCGATCTTCATCGAGCAGATCCGTTGGATCCAGACCGGCGACCCGGTGCACATCGAACGGGCGCGCCAGGTCAATGACCCATTGCTGAAGCACCCCGAGCCCCAATACCGCAGCGGCGCCGTGGACACCGAGATCGTCCTGCTCTGGACAGAAGGCCGTCTGGACGAGGTGATCGAGCTCGCACCCCAGGTTGTTCCTGCTCAGCCGTACCACCAGTTCCGCCACGTGGCGATTGGGTCGGCGATCAGGCTCGGAGATGCGGACAAGTTGCGCTCCGCAATCGACCTCATCGAGCTGCCCATCGGCCGTCGCTACGAAGTGCTCCGGTTTGCCGGGGACACCGGCCTCGAGCTTCTGGAAGGCGATCCCGATCGCGCCGCCGCCATGTTTGGCCAGCTGATCGACAAGCTCGCCGAGGTAGAGAGCCCGCGTTTCGCCGCAGAGTGGAAGGCGATCTTCGCCGAGGTCATGCCCGACCGGCCGGAGGCGAACGCCGCCGCCAAGGAGGCCTATGAGTGGTTCACCGAGGTCGGTGCCCAGGGCTACCTCGACTACTTCTCCCACGTCTGGGAGCATCAGCTCGGCGAACACGCCGCCGCCGGCTAACTCGTTCTTGCGTAGCGAAGAGCGAGATATGGCCGTCTGCTACGCAAGAACAGTCATGTGGGGTAGTCGACGCTCCCGGCGAGGCTCACGACCTCACCCACGCCGATTGGCGATTCCGTTTTTGCGTAGCGAGGAGCGATATATGGCCGTCTGCTACGCAAGAACGGTCACACCTCGCTCTTGTCCCGTTTCTTCCGGACCCGGGGCATGGCTCCCATCAGCAATGCCCCGGCGATGGCGGACGCCGGGATGATCCAGTTGACCGCGGCGTCCTCGGTGGCCAACCCGAAATAGGAGACCGCAGCGGCCGAGCCGGCGGTGAGCAGGACTCCGGGGGTGATCCAGCGTCGATGCGTGGGGGCCGGTTTGTCGCTGATCCTCCACTCGAATCGGGCGAAGATCGCCACAAGAATGAGAGTTACCGTCACCAGGACCGCCAGCCAGATCGGCCGCGTCAGCCACCACGCCCAGGTGCCCGGCTCGATCTTGAAGGCAACACCATCGAGAGCGAAAAGGCCCACCGCCCCGACCAGGGTCATCGCCGACAGGTGCCACAGGTAGATGGTCATGATCACCCCGGAGATGGCGACCACACCGTGCCAGACACGGCGCCGCCGAGTGAGACGGGTCACCGGTGGCTGGGTGCCGAGGATCACCCCGGCCTGGGCCGCACCGAGCAGGAACAGGGCAAAGGTCGGTGGCGTCATGTTGGTGAGACCGGCGCCGGGGATGCCGACCATCGCCACTGGATACCAGCCGACCCAGGTGACGGCGATGAGCGTCGCCAGCGCACCGGCGAAGAGCAGCCACCCGCGGCGTGGGGCGATCGGATGATCGGTGCCATCGCGGCTCGCCCACCAGTAGCCGAGCTGGTGGATGGCAGCCCACACGAACAGGAAGTTCACCCAGCCGATGCCGGGAACCTCGAAAACGAACCGGGCAAGATCCACCGCCAACGCGGCGGCGGCGAGGACCATCACCGTGACCAAGCCGCGCCGGTTCCACCAGGCATGGGTGAACGGCGCAACCGCCACCAGGCCGATGTACACCGCCATGAACCACAGCGGGACGGTCGCAGACATCGACCCCGCCCGAACCACTTCGGCGGGGACAAACGGACGCATCACCACGATCAGTACCGTCCACACGAGCAGCAGCGGGATCACCGGCGTGTATAGACGGCGCACCCGCGTCGTGATCCATTCCCGCCGCAGTTGCTCCCTCGCCTCCACCCTGCGCAGCGCCCTGGCATTGGCGTAGCCACCCACGAAAAAGAAGATCGGCATCACCTGGACGATCCACGTCACCCATGCCGAGTACGGAATCCACTGCAACGAGTTCGTCAGCGCGATCTCGCCGTCGGGGCGCAGCCAAATCGAGGCGGCCAGCCAATGCCCGAACACGACGACGAGGATTGCGAGGGCGCGCCAGAAATCGATGATCCGGTTCCTGGTCGCCGGCGTCGACTCGGCGATCTCATTGGTGTATTCGAGGTAGGCAGTCATGGTCTCCACCACCTTCTCATGATTGGACTTCGATGTCGCAGGTGAGGTGTCGCGCAGACCAGACGGCGCGCATCATCCTGCGCGAGTAGGTTCGCCCCTGCCACCTATCGAGAGCCAAGGAATGACGATCGACCAGCGAGATCGCTTCAGCCGCATCCGCGGCGAGATCGCAGCGAGCCGATATGCGCTTGAGGAGGTGCTGCGATCCCCCGACCTGCGCAGGGTTCAGCTGGCCTACGTCGGATACAACGTCGCTAGATGGGCATCCTTCATTGCGATATCGGTTTACGCGTTCCAGATCGCGGGCGCCGCCGGGGTCGGGATGGTCGCCGTGGTCCAACTCGTTCCAGCGGCGATGGTTGCGCCGTTCGCAGCGGTTCTTGGCGACCGGTACCGGCGCGAGCGGGTGTTGCAAGTGGGCTATGCGATCGAGGTCCTGGCTGTCGGGTTGTTGGCGACGTCGCTCATCGCCGATACACCATCGTGGGTTGTCTTTGTACTCGCCAGCGGTGTTGGGATCAGCTTCTCGCTCGTCCGCCCCGTCCACGAGTCACTCGTTCCGCTCATCGCACGGTCACCGAGCGAGACCACGGCCGGCTATGTCGTCGGGGGGATGATCTCAAATCTGAGCGCCGTAGTTGGCCCGTTGCTCGCTGCGCTGGTGCTGGCCATGGCAGGCCCGGGTGCGGTATACGCGGTGCTGTTTTTCATCCTTCTGGTGTCAACCCTGATCGTCGGCCGGCTGGTGATCCGCACAGAACCGGCGAGCGCGTTCGAAGAAGGCACTCATGTGATCGCTGAGGCCGTGCGTGGATTCGAGCTCATGATCAAGCACCCCGGCCAGCGGGTGCTGTTGTTGATGCTGGCGGGCGGACGTGTGGTCTTGGGGCTCCTCGACATCCTGATCGTCGTGCTCGCATTTGAGGTGTTCGGAACCGGAGAGACGGGAACCGGCGTGTTGAACGCGGCACTCGGCATCGGTGGCATCGTCGGCGCCGTCGGAACGCTGGCACTCATCGGGAAGAGCTCGCTCGCTGGCATTGCTGGCAACGGCATGCTGCTCTACGGCCTGCCCATCGCAGTCATCGCCATCGTTGATCAGCAGTCGCTCGCATTTCTCGCCCTGGTCGCGGCCGGCACGGGCTCGGCGCTCGCCGACGTCAGCGGGCGTGTGATGCTGCAACGGGTTGCGCCAAACGAGGCGCTGTCGCGTGTATTCGGCGTCGTCGAGAGCTCATGGATGGCGGGAGAGGCGGCCGGAGCGGTACTGGGGGCGGTGCTCGTAGCGAATGTGGGGATCACGGCGACGCTGGTCTTGAGCGGCTTGTTCCTCCCCGCACTCTGGCTGGTTCGCAGGCACGCCCTCAACCGCGCCGATGTCGGCATGCAGGTGGCGCCCGAGATCATCGAGCTACTGCGTGGGCTCACCATGTTCCAGGCCGTCGGGCCGGTGGAGCTCGAACGAATCGCGGCACTCACGACCCAGGTCAGGGCACCGGAAGGCACCGTCGTCGTTGCCGAAGGCGATCATGGCGACCAGTTCTACATCATCGCCGGCGGAACGGCGCTGGTCACCAAAGGAGGGCGCCAACTCGCAACCCTCGAGCGGGGTGAGTACTTCGGCGAGATCGCCCTCGTGCGAGACGTCCCGAGAACGGCGACGGTGACTGCTGCGACCAAGCTCGACATGGTGGCGATCGGTCGAACGCATTTCGTTGAGGCTGTGGTTCCGCACACCGCCAGCGCCTGTTCGATCGAGGAGTTCATCGACCAGCGGCTCGCAGCCCACGGGGACTAGCCGGGCACGATCAGCAAGACGTAAGGAGCGACACCCTGAGCACAACGGCACGAATCTCGGCATATTGGGAACGGATCGCAGGTTCTTTGGCAGGTGTTGACCAACATCCCGATATCCCGGTTCAGACGGGCGGCTTCGTTCTCCACCGGGCTTGCTGTGCTGTGGATCGTTCTGGCGCTTATTCGCACCGGTACGACGTTCCACCTTGCTCCGGCTCTGGTGGCAGTGGTCTTTCCGGTCACCTTCGCATACGACTCTGATGGCAAAGCCTCGACACGGGATCTGGGCGTCGCGACTCTCGCCGGGCTCGGGCTCGCGCTTCTTGGCACCCTGATCCTCACCGTGGCGGGTGAGCTGACCGGACCCAGCCTGCTCCCCTTCGGTGGAGCGGTCACCGAGTCGGTCGTCTTCGCCATAGCGGGGGCGGCTACCGGGTTCGTGATCGGTGCGGTTCGACGGGCCTGAATCGGTAGTCTCCCAAGGGTGACCGAACTACCCGCGCATCTGCCCCCACATCTACCCGAAGGCATCGTCACGTTCCTCTTCACCGACGTGGAGGGAAGTACCGCGCTATGGGAGGAAGCGCCGGACACGATGATGCGGGCGCTCGAGCAGCACGACTCGGTGATCGACGGAGCGGCCTCATCGAACAGCGGTGTCCTCGTCCGGCCACGCGGTGAGGGCGACAGTCGGTTCGTCGTTTTCGCCGATGCCATCGATGCCGTCACCGCTGCCGCCGAGGTCCAGCGCAACCTGGCCCAAGCCGATTGGGCGACGCCGGAACCCATCGTGGTGCGAATGGCCTTGCACACCGGGGCATCCGACCTCCAGGGCGGGGATTACTACGGCACGGCCGTGAACCGCGCCGCCCGCCTTCGCGGGGTCGCGCACGGCGGCCAGACCCTGATCTCCCGGGCAACCTGCGAACTGGTCCGCGATCACTTGCCGGCCGGGGTGACGATCCGGGATCTCGGCGAGCACAGCCTGAGGGACCTGACCCGACCCGAGCATGTCTTCCAAATCGACATCGAAGGCCTCCCGGACGCCTTCAAGCCGCTGGCGTCGCTCAACGCGGTCCCCAACAACCTTCCCGTCCAGCTCACCGACTTCGTCGGTCGTGAACGTGAGCTCGAGGAAGCCAAACGAATCATCGTGTCGAGCCGGCTGCTCACGATTCTCGCACCCGGCGGGGCGGGCAAGACCCGCCTGGCGATTCAAGCGGCAGCCGATTTGGCGACCAGCTATCCGGACGGCGCGTTCTTCGTGGACCTGGCGCCCGTCGAATCATCATCGGATATCGCACAAACCACCGCCGAGTCGATCGGCGTCTCCCTCGCCAGCGACGAGGATCTGGAAACCCAGCTGCTCGCCCATCTCGCCCACGAGCACCTGCTCCTCATCTTCGACAACTTCGAGCACCTCGCCGACGGAGCGAACATCGTCTCGGACATCCTCACGGCAGCGCCGGGCGTCAAGGTGATCGCTACGACCCGCACCAAACTGAATGTCACCGGCGAGACCGTGCTCAGCCTCTCCGGTCTCGATGCGCACCAAGACGGTGTCCACCTCTTCGTCGATGCCGCTACCCGAGCGGACGCTGCCTTCTCATTGCATCCCGAAGACGAGGACGCCCTGGAGCGAGTCCTTCAACTCGTCGAAGGCATGCCGCTGGGCATTCTCATGGCCGCGGCCTGGGTGGACACCCTGCGTATCGAGGAGATCGCCGGCGAGATCGAGAAGAGCCTCGACTTCCTCGAGACCGAGGTTGCCGACACTCCTGATCGGCATCAAAGCATGCGGGCGGTGTTCGACTACACCTGGTCACTGCTGAGCGAGGACGAGCGCACGACCTTCGCCGCCCTGTCGGTGTTTCGCGGTGGATTCACCCGCGAGGCAGCTGAGGAGATCGCCGGGGCATCGCTGCGGGGCCTGGCCAATCTGGTCGGCAAGTCGCTCATCGTCGCCGACCGAGACTCGGGCCGCTATCACGTCCATGAGCTGCTCCGCCAGTACGCCGAGGAGGAGCTGGCACAGGACCAGGGGAAGGCAGACACGACGATCGTCGCCCACAACGCCTTCTTCGCCGGCCTCGGCGCCCAGGTCGAGGTACTGATGATGGCCGGTGAAGAAGTCGCAGCTCTCGATCTCGTCGAGGCCGATCTGGGCAACGTCAGGCAGGCGTGGCGAAAGGCGCTGGAGCGCGGTGACGCCGTCGCGGCAAGGTCGCTGCTCGTTGGCTTGTGGTTCCTGTATGAGATTCGGGGCTGGTCGAAGGCCGGTGCCGAGCTGTTCGCCGGGGCGGGGGATGCCTTCGCCACCGGCACCGGCGACGCTGCCAACGAGATCGCCTGGGCGTTGATCACCTCGTCCGAGGCCAAATACTTGGCAAGCCTCGGTGAGGCAGAGGCGGCGGCGGTGCTCGCCGACGACGCCGTGACCTCGTTGCGACCGTTGTCCGACCCGTTCGCGATGGTCATGGCGCTTGAGGTCGTTGGTGAGATCAAAGGGTACCTCGGTGACTTCGAGGGGATGCTCGCCGCCGCAGACGAGGCCATTCAGGTCGCGGATGACGCCGGCCACGAGATGTGGTCGGCCGGCATGAAGAACTATCAGGCGCTGGCACACCTGCAGATGGGTAACAGTGCCACCGCGCTCCGGCTGCTTCAGGAGGGAGACGCCGTCCTGGCTCGTCTGGGCGAGCAGTTCATGAGGACCTGGAACCTCGCGGCGCAGGCCATCATCGCGATGATGGCGGACCGCGTCGCCGATGCGATCGCCCTGCACCGATTGCAAGCTGAGCTGGCCGGAGCAGTCGAATATCTGCGTGCCGAGGCGGTTGCGCTTCAGGGCCTCGGAAATGCGCAAGCCCGAAGCGGCGACCTCGACGCCGCGGACCGCGCGTTCCTCGAAAGCCTCGGCAAGTTTGATCAGATGGGACTGGTGCCCGACGTGGCCGCGCTCTTGGTGATGATCGCCAGGGTGTGGGTGGAGAAAGGCAGGCCGCAAGAAGCGGTCGAAATCCTTGCGAGCGTGCTCGCCGACCCGTCGAGTGACCAGATGTCCATACTCGAGCAAATCCCAATCAACGAGGCCGCTACGGGCGTCCTGGAACCACTCGAAGCTGCGCTGGATCCCGACCGCTTTGCCGCGGCCCATGCACGCGGGACCGCCCTGAGTCTGGACGTAGTGGTGAAGGCGTTGCTGGCCGAACCGCGGTAGTTGCGGCCGGGCGCGAACCGGGGTACGTGCCGACTTCGGATGGGTCTCGAGCGGGGCCAAACTCGACCCAAATCGGATGAGAGGTCCGGAATAGGTCCGTTCCTATTGCCCGATCTCGTCCCACGACGCGATAAGTTGCGAGAGTTCGGCGACCCTCCCGCCGTCGACATCCCCGACGTGCTCGGACAGGTAGGTGAGAACGTCACCCACCGCCGCTTCAACGTTCGCGGTGTTGGCCTCGCCGTTGGGATCGGCGGTGGCGGCTACGCGCGCGGCCGCCGCTCGCAGAGCATCGGTGGCGGCCTCGGAGGCCTGCCCGGATCCGGTGGGCTGGTTAGCCGCAACGACCTCGGCGGCGTGCTCGAGGCCGTCGACGAGGTGGCCGGCTTCGACGAGTGCGGCGGCTTCCCTGAGACGCTCTGCGGCCCCGCCGTTGCCGACGGCAAGGCTCTCGAGCGCTCGATCAAGTCCGTACAACGCGTCGCCGGGAGCCGCTCCGTCCGCGGCGAACGCTACGCCGGCACCCGACCCGAGAACGAGCGTGATCGCCGCAGCGCTGGTTGCGAGGCGATGACGGAGTCGCAGGCTGCGCCGTGGCGTGGCTGCGGTGGCAGCGGGTCGGACAGTTTGGGATCGGGCGACAGCGGCGGCCTCGACGGCGACCCGTTCGATCAGCGCTCGTTCGACCGGTGGTGGCCCCGATGCCCGCAACGACGCCACCAGCGAGGCGAGTTCGCCCAAACCGGCGGGCATAGGCTTGGCATCGAGCAGTCGCTCGGCATCGCTGGTGGAAACTGGTCGGTTCGCGGTCATGTCAATCTCGTAATCGCTCGTTCGCTCGTTGGGGAAACGGGTGTTTCCAGTTGCCTTCTGAGGCTTTCCAGGCCCCTCTTTGCAACGCCTTGACTGCTCCGACGCGTTTGTTCACGATCTTGGCGGTCTCTTCGAGGCTCAAGTCGGCGATCACTCGCAGCGCGATCACTGATTGCTGGTCCGGTGTCAACGTTGCCAGCAGCTCCATGGCGTGCTCGGCGGACATGCCGGCAAGCGCCTGATCCTCTGCACTGAGCTCCGCGTTCGATACGTCTTGGACATCGGTCGTGTCGACGACGTCTAGGCGCCGCGACGCCTTCCTTGCCGCGTCGATGGCGCGGCGGTGTGCGATGACAAACAACCACGATCGGAATGCCGGCTCTTCACCGGAAAAGGACCCAATGGCCGATGCCACAGAAATCCACGTCTCGCTCAAGACATCTTCGGGATCGCCTGGAGCGCGTAGCCGAAGATACCCGAGCAGCGCACCCGAATAGTGCTCCACCAGGGCCCGCCACGCCCACTCGGATCCGGCAGCGGCGGCCACGAGCATCGATGCGAAACCCCGCCACAGGCCGAGACCCTCGCGGAGGGTCTCCGAGGCACCGTCGGGATCGACAGAGAGGGATCTCGTCGCTTCATCGGTGAGCCGCTGGAACTCGAAGGCGTCGATCGCAGCGGGATCGGCGTTGAGGATGTAGCCGCCGCCGGAGCGCTCGATGTCGGCCCCTGTGCCGGTGCGCAGGTTGGACACGTAGCTGCGCAGCGAGGTCTGGACTTCGCTCGGGGGATCCTCCCCCCAGATGCCGTCGACCAGCGAGTCGTTGCTCACCGCCTGGCCGACCCGGCTGATCAGCATCCCGAGAACTGCTCGCTGTTTTGGCCCGCCGAGTGCTGCCGGCTCCCCGTTTCCAATCGCGTCCAACGGCCCCAACACCAGGAACCTCGTACCGCGGGCAACCTCAGCCATGCTCCAAACATACTTGTGCGCCATTGGAAAAGTGTTGGAGCCAAAGAAGGAGGTAGGTGGCGTCGCTAGCAGTCGGTGGCGTCCCGCAATACCTGGCAGGCTTCTGCCATTCGCACGGGGTCCAATGTGGTGATCCGGCGCCGGAAGGTCGCGGTGGGCAGCGTGTGCAGGTTGTCGAAGTTGGCGACGCACTCGGTGGGCACGCCGTCGGCATCCGGGGTGAGGTTAAGTTCGGAGACGAGGCCGCGCTTCGTACGCGTCAGCGCGGCAACGACTAGCGAGTCGATGCGCTCGGCTACCGGATCCCGAGTCAGCACGAGGACGGGGCGGTCACCACTCGGGGTGGCGGCAAACCACACCTCACCCCGTTGCATCGGCCCAGTCCGACCATTCCTCGGCAGGCCCCCAATCGGCGATCTCGCCGAAGGCCTGCTCTTCTGCGGTGAGCGGGGATACGGCCCATGCTTCGATGTCAGCGTCGGCCTGTAGCCGGACCAGATGGCGATGCAGGGCCTGCCTCAGAAGCTCCGAGAGTGAGACTCCGAGCCGATTCGCCAACCGCTGGGCGTCCGAAGCCTGTTTGTCGTCGACGCGGAAACTGAACATTGTCATACACCATCATATCTTGTATGACACACCGTGGTCAACGGCGAGTGTCACCTCCAACGCAGCCTATATGGCCGGTATGACACTTCCCGGCCGCCCTCCCAACCACCGTCCCCGGCCTGGCAAGCTACGACGCGATGCTGCAGAAGTAGCGCGCCGTCAACCGATTACGAGGCGCAGATCCTGTTCGGCGAGTTGGGGAAGGAGGTCGGCGATCTTGGTGCCGTCTGGAAGGCTGGCATCCGGCCACACCTCGATAAGGGGCTCGAGCACGAATCTGCGCTCGGTCATGCGAGGGTGCGGGATGGTCAGGCCGGGTTGGTCTACCACCAGATCGTCGTAGAGGAGCACGTCGAGGTCGAGCGTTCGCGGACCCCACCGCTCCCGACGTTGCCGCCCTCGGCCGCGTTCGATTTCGAGGAGCAACTCGAGTACCCGCTCCGGAGCCAGCTCGGTGTCGATCACGGCGACCGCATTGAGATAGTCGCCCTGATCGGGCCCACCGATTGGAGCGGATTCGTATACCGAGGACACTGCGACGATGCTGCCGAGATCGGCGAGCCCGATGATGGCCTCGTCGATGTGCCGTCGCCGATCGCCCAGATTCGAGCCAATCCCGATGGCGGTGCGTGCCGGCGGCTCGGCCGACCGGGAAGAGGATTGGGCGCCGGGATCGGTGAAGCCGGCGCGCACGATGGCGTCGGCGGTGCGCGCCGCCTGAAGGGCGGACGGCACGTCGTGCACCCGGACCACGGCCGCCCCCTTGGCGACTGCCAGGGCGATCGTGGCGCCGGTGGCCGGGTCACGGCCCGGCGCCGGGGTCGGATGACCTGCGTGTTCGAGGATCTTGCCCAACAACCCCTTGCGAGATGCCCCCACCATGACCGGGAAGCCGGCAGCGACCAAGGTGTCGAGGTGAGCCAGGAGTTGCAGGTTGTGGTGATGCGTCTTCCCAAAGCCGATGCCGGGGTCGAGACACACCCGCTCCGAGGAAACGCCCCCGGCACCGGCCTCTTCGGCAGCGGCAACCAGGAAGTCGCGCACGTCGGCGACCACATCGTCGTACTGGGGGTCGTCCTGCATGGTTTCGGGTCGACCCTTCATGTGCATCAACACCACGCCGACTTCGGCGTCGGCGCACAAGCGACTCATCGCAGGATCACCCAAGGCGGTCACATCGTTGATCACTTCGGCTCCCGCCTCGATGGCGGCTTCGGCCACACCGGGCTTCGACGTGTCGACCGAAATCACCATCCCGGACGCGGCGAGTTCCCTCACCACGGGGAGGATCCGCGCCAATTCGGTTGCCTCGTCGACGCCGTGAGAGCCGGGCCTCGTGGACTCTCCTCCCACGTCCACGAGATCGGCTCCGGATTCCCACAGCGCAAAACCGTGCCCGATGGCGGCCTCCAGATCAGCGGCACCGGCGTCCGTGATGAATTGACCGCCGTCGGAGAACGAGTCCGGGGTGACGTTGAGGACGCCCATGATCAAGGTGTGATCATGGGTGCTGAGCGTGCGCGACCGCAGCCGCCAGGTGACCGGCGCAAACGATGTTGCTTGCTCCATGGTTGGCTCTCGGCCGATGCTGCGAACCGTCGGTGGGCGCCCTCGAGTCAGTCGACGACCGCGGTGGCCTGGATCTCGACGAGGTAGCGGGGGTCGGCGAGTCGAGTAACGCCGACCAGCGTCGAGGTTGGGAGGGCGTCACCGAAGAAGGCCACGACCTCCTGGTGACCCTCTTGCAGGTAGCTGTCCACATCGAGCACAAAGGTGTTGAGCCTCACCACGTCGCTGGGTTGCGCACCGACGGCGGCGAGTGAACGTCCGATATTCTCCATGGTCTGGCGGACCTGGCCGCGCATGTCACCGTCTGCGACCAGATTGCGCTCGACGTCGAGGGACACCGTCCCGGCGACGTGGACCTGCCGGGAGCCGCTTGCGGTGACCACCTGGCTGTAAAATCCCCCGAAGGGCTCATAGACGTCTGCTGGGTTGGTGCGTTCGGTCGCCATTGCTGGTTCCTCTCCCTCGATTCGACCGCCCGACGGCGCCACCGTCGTCGGCCGCGTGCGTAACGAGGCTAGGCCAGCGATGGGGCGGCACACGATGGCCTGTTGCGAAGAGGATGCTTCTATTGCTGGGCGCCGTAGAGCTCCGCGAGGAAGTCGTTGGCATCGGATCGGGCGTTCTCGATGCACTTCAGGGGTTGCAGGCGTCCGAGACATTCCTCGTAGATGCCGACGACGATATCCATCTCGAGCCGTACCTGGTTGAGGGCGCTGCGAAGCTGGGCCGAGTCTTCGGTCAAGGCGGCAACCTGGGATCGTTGAAAGGCGGCGTCGCCCTCGGCGACGGTCAACTGGCCGCGCGTATCCTCGAGATCGATGGCCTGCTGCTGGTAGTCCGCTGCCTGCTCGTTGGAGATGAATAGGCCGCCATTGTCCGCAACCACATTCGCAGCTGTCGATGACGAAAAGCCGCCGCCGATGGCGAAGCCGATCATGAACACGGCGAAGAGCACGGCTGCGGCGGCTGCGAACTGGAAAGGGCGTTGCGTCTTCAGCCGCACGGTGCCTTCCTCGATCAGCCAGGCAATGGGTGATCCATTGTCGAAGACCGATCGAACCGACTCGGTGTCCATCTCATCGAGGCGCTTGGATCCCATGCGGTCTCTCAGGGGGGTGGGGGATGACATAGCTGTTCTTTCGGCCGGTCGCCCGTGCTTTCTGAACCTGATCACCTTTCTGGGCCATATCCGCGATACCGGCGTACGCCCGTCGCGCTGAGTCTTCCTGGCCGCAGTTCTGTTCGGCCTCGCTGCTGGCCTCGCCGCCCCCGTTTGCTGGCTGATCGGGCTAGGTCCCACAGCGAGCACAGACGCAATTGCACAGAAGCGGCTGTCAATTGACTCGACACACAAGCTCCTACCGACCCGGTGCTTTCCATCGACGATGGGGCCTGCGTCTACCGACCGCATTGAGCTGGACCGACAGGCGGCGACTACAGCGCGAGATGGAGACGCAGGGCGTCGTTGACTTCGAGCATGAGCGGTGCGGGAACGGATCCCACGCGGTCGCGGATCCGAGCGACAGAGAGCGGCCGAACCTGCTCGGCCGCTCGAGCCGCCGGATCTCGGACTGGAGGCCCTCGACGCCGATCAGGTCGGCATAGGGTCTTCCCCGCCACAGGCCGAGCCCGGTGCGGAGGGCCTCGGAGGCGCTCTCCGGATTGGCGGACATCGCCTTGGTTCCCTCGGCAACGAATCGCTCGAATTCGACGGCGTCGACGGCTGCAGGGTCGGCGTTGAGGACATAGCCACCGCCGGAGCGTTCGATATCGGCGCCAACAGCGGTGCGGAGGTTGGAGACGTAGCTGTGCAGCGAAGTCTGGATGGCACCCGGCGGTTTCTCCCCCCAGATCCCATCGATGAGGTTGTCGTTGCTCACCGGCCGGCCCACCTGGCTGATCAGCATGCCAAGAATGGCCCGCTGCTTTGGTCCACCGAGCACCGCGTCTCCGTTGCCGACCACTTCGAGGGGCCCGAGTACCAGGAACTTCGTCGCCGTCGCCCGATCAGCCATGCCCTAAACCTACCGAAGTGGACTTGGAGGAGTCTTGGAGGCGAAACACGCGGCGAAGTCGCGTATCAGACGGACGCGATCGCGGAGAGGGAACAGGTGGCGCGGCCCTAGGCAAGCCTTGCCGCCAACACGAAGTCGCGTTTGCAGTCAACCAGCCTGGGAACAAGGCACGGGCTGGGTCCCCTACGGCGTCTCGCAGCCGAGGCTGCGATGAAGGACCTCGAACTGGGCCTGCCAGATCACTGAGGGTCCGCCGACCGCGTTCGTCGGCTAGTACTCGACATCCTGGCCCACGAGCGTCTCGCCGTGCGGAGACACGCCTATGCAGCGTGCCATAACTATGGCATAGTTATGGCATGCCACGATCGAGAGTCAGCACCACGGTGGACGAAGAGTTGCTTGCCAGCGCCAGGCAACTGCGATCCGAGCTCAACGACGCGGCGCTACTCGATGAGGCACTGGCTGCGCTGCTTGCTCGGCACCGCGCAGGCAAGATCGACGCGGCGTACCGCGCATATGACACCGAACCCATCGACACGCCCGACGAGTGGGGCGACCTGGCTTCGTTCCGCGAGGCCTCCGGCTCGTCGTGAACGACCTACCGGCTCGCGGTGACGTCTGGTGGTGCGAACTCCCTGGAGTCGCTGCGCGCCCGGTAGTCGTCCTCACCCGCGACGCAGCCATCCCAAGATTGGGCCGCACCCTGATCGCTCCGTGCACCACCACAATCCGCGGCCTTCCCAGCGAGGTGTTACTCGAACCCGGCGAAGACCCCATCCCGCGGCCATCGGCGGTGAGCCTCGACTCTGTGGAAAGCGTCCCGATCGGCACGCTCACCGACCGCCTCGGCCGGCTCAGCGACAACCGGATGCAGGACGTTTGCTCTGCCCTCTCGGTCGCTGTCGATTGTCTTCCCTAGGAAGCACAGCGCTAACGCCACCGATCCTGCCGCCGGGGATGCTGTTTGTCCGTATCGCAGGCCTCAACGGCTTTGCCGTCGGCCCGTGGAGTCGGCTCGCCTGCTAGCAAACCCCACGCGCATCTCCAGTCGCTCCAAACAGATCCAACCTCCTACGGCGTCTCGCAGCCGAGGCTGCGATGGAGGACCTCGAACTGGGCCTACCAGATGACCGAGGGGCCGCCGACCGCGTTATTCAACTGATATTCCAGGTCCGCGCCCTCCAGCGCCTCGCCGTGCGGGTCCAGACCGACGTGCACATGTGCGCACAGTGGGTTGACCAGAGCAGCACCGACTCGAAAGGCAAGAACACGCTTGCGCGTCCGGCAGGGCTAGATGCGGCCGAAAGCGACTCGTAAGGCCGTTCTGACAGCGTGTCGGGATGGCACAGGGATTGCGGGGAGTGCGCCCAACGGACGCGTCGAGGGGGCTGCTCGGTAGAGTCGGGGCCAGCGTGGATCTTCGTCTGTTGGGCCCATTCGAGGTAGTCGATGGTGCCGGGACCGTGCTCGAGGTCCCCGGCGCCCGACCAAGCGCGCTTCTGGCACTCCTCGCCCTCCACACCCCCGACGTCGTATCGACCGACCGAATCCTCGAAGAGCTATGGGGCAACGAAGACGTCAAGAGCCCCGAATCGGCGCTGCACGTTGCCGTCTCCCGGCTGCGCTCGGTCATCGGCGAAGGTGTCGTGGAGACGGTTCCCGGCGGGTATCGCCTCGACATCCCCGCAGCCAATTCCGATGTCGCACGATTTCGCCGCCATACCCAGCGAGGCCGCCAGTTCTCCACCCTCGGCCACCCCGGCAAGGCCGCCGAAAGCTTCCGCCAGGCGCTTGCCCAGTGGCGCGGGGACGCCCTCACCGATCTGCGCAAATTTGAGTTCGCCGAACAGGCCGCACGGCAGCTCGAAGAGGAACGGCTCACGACCGTCGAAGCCCTCATGGATGCCGAGCTCGGAGCCGGCGAGCATGAACTGGTCATCGGTGAGCTGAGCGGCCTCGTCGAGGCGTTCCCGCTTCGCGAGCGGCTCTGGGAGCAACTGATGCTCGCCCTGTACCGGTCGGGCCGACAGGCCGAAGCCCTCCGTACCTACACCAGGCTCAAGCAGGTCCTTGGGGAGGAGCTCGGCATCGAACCGTCGCGCCAGCTCGCCGACCTCGAAGAACGGATCCTCCTCCACGATCCGACGCTCGACGATCGAGTCGAAGTGCCGACCGAGGACTGGGCGCGGGAGCCCGAGCTGTTGAGTTTCGCCGCCGGGGAGGTCATCGTGACCGAGGGCGCCCCAGCCAACACGGTGTACTGGATCGAGGAGGGCCAGGTCGAGGTGCTCAGGGAGGACGACGAGGGAGCAACCGTCCTCACCACGCTTGGGCCGGGCCGATACTTCGGCGAGCTGGCATCGCTGCTCGCCACCGGGCGCACTGCTTCGGTTCAAGCGGCGACGACGGTCACGGTCTCGGTACACAGCGTCGACAGCTTCCGGAGCCGCCTGGGGGCGGAGCGGGCCAGGGACACCGCGGAGCCGGTCTCACCGGAAGCCGTATTGGATCTGATCGACCGAGCCCAATTTCTCCAGGCCTACGACCTTGCCGCTCGGCTCATCGAATCGGGAAGCAGCGACGTCGAGATCCGCTGGCTTGCCGTGCTGGCCCTCGCCCGGTCCGGGGCAACCACCCAGGCCAGACGCCGCTTCGAGCAGTACGGGCTGGGATCGGTCGACCCCGCCACGGTGCCTCCCCGGCTGGCCCAGGACATCGGCGGGCTCGCCGCCCGGCTCGACAAGGACATGGCCTTCACCACCACGGGCGAGGACCGCAAGCGCTGGGCCCACCGGTCCGCAGAGCGCTACCAGTCGGCCTTCGATCGGATGGGGTATTACTACCTGGCGGTGAACGCGGCCACGATGTGGCTGGTCGCCGATGAGACGGACCACGCCGCAACCACGGCCCAAGCTGCTCTCGACGCCCTCGACGACTGGGATTCGTTGGGTTCCCAGGACCGCTACTGGCATGCCGTCACCGAAGCCGAAGCCGCGCTGGTGCTCGGCGACACAAAACGAGCCGCCGACGCCATCGAACGGGCCGGGGCCGTCAGCGAAGGCCACCACGCCCAGCGCGCTACCACCCGACACCAGCTCGACATCGTCTGCGAGCTCCTCGACATCGATCCGGACATCTCCATTCCCATCGCCAATCCAACCGTCGTCCACTTCTGTGGCCATCGCATCCTTCCCGAGGGGAGCACCGGTCGCTTCTCCCCGGAGGAGGAGCCGCACGTAGCGAAGGAGCTCGCCGAGACTTTCGAACGACTCGAGGTTGGGGTTGGTTTCGGGTCCCTGGCGGCCGGAGCCGACATCCTTGCCGCCGAGGCGCTGCTCAACCGTGGCGCCCAGCTCCATGTGGTCCTGCCCTTTGCCCGGGACGAGTTCATCCGCACCTCGGTGGCGCCCGCCGGACCGGAGTGGGTGCAGCGGTTCGAACGCTGTCTCGCCGAAGCCGAACAGGTGGTGACCGCGGTGTCGGGCGAATACCTCGACGACCCGATCCTCTTCGACTTCTGTTCGCAGATCGCCATGGGGAACACGTTGATGCGGGCCCGCTTCCTCGAGACCGAAGCCCACCAGGTAGCGGTGTGGGACGGCATGCCGACCGGCGGTGCCGCCGGCACCGCGGTCGACATCGCCCATTGGCGTTCGACCGGCCGACCCTCGACCGTGATCAGCGTCGGCGCAGAGGCCGAGCCTCCATCGGGGCCACAGGCGAAGCCGCTGCGCCGCATCCGGGGCATCGTCTTTGCCGATTTCGCCGGGTTCTCCACCCTGTCCGACGCCCAACTGGTCACGTTCCAGGAGGTCGCCATGGGAGGACTCGCGTCCGCCATCGAGCCCTTCCAGGCCGGCCTGCTGTCGGGCCGCACCTGGGGCGATGGGCTCTACCTGGTGTTCGAGGAAGTGGCGGCCGCCGCTGAATGCGCCCTCGCCCTCCAGGACACGATCGGCGCGCTCGACTTCGAGGAGATGGGTCTTCATGGGCTGCGCGGCATCAGGGTCGCCGCGCATGCCGCACCGGTGTTCGACGGCTGGGATCCGATCGCCGGCACCCGGCTGTTCTACGGCTCGGGGGTCACCCAGACCGCCCGGATCGAGCCGCGAACCCCCGAGGGCGAGATCTACACCACCGAGCCCTTCGCCGCGTTGGCCATCCTGACCGGGGACCGCAGCTTCGACACCCAGTACGTGGGCACCCTGCCCACGGCAAAGGATTACGGCGAGTTCCCGCTGTTCGCCTTGCGCCGCAGGGCATAGGCAGAGTGGGTAAGTCGGCGTTAAGTGGCTCCAAGCCTTTTCCAAGGCGTGATTGATATCTCTGGGTGGAACGGGCTTCACCGCGGAGCCCGAAAGGAGGAATCATGCGACGAGTAGTCGTATTCGCAATGGCGCTCGGATTGTTGCTGAGCACCGTCGCCGCGCCGGCAGCTGCCGACCACCGGACAGTGCTGGAGGGTCCGAACCCTGCGATCTGGCTCTCCGACCCAGAAGGCGATGTCGGCCCGGTCCCAGACTTCGGTATCGAGCAGGGTGATCCGGTGGCCGGATCGTCGGGCCGTGCCGAGGTCTACCGGGACCGAGCGACGATCAAGGTGCGGGCAAAGGGCCTCGTGCCCGGCCACACCTACACGATGTGGGTCGTGTACTTCAGCGACTCCACGCTCTGCACGGATCTCGGGAGCGGAAACGTCGGGTGCAACGGAGAAGACCTTACGGCTGCGGGCGGAGGAGTGATCTGGGGTGATGGCGACACTGCCGGAAGGAGCGGCAAGGTCACCTTCAACGCATTGCTCAACACCGGTGATAGTGCGGACAACGTGGGCCCACCGCCTCCGTTTGCGAAGGCCCCGTACGAGGCCGGACCGAACAACGAGTTCCATGTGGTCATCCGGTCACACGGTCCTCAGATCCCCGGGCTCGTCGACGAGCAAGTGACCACCTTCCTCGGTGGTTGCTTCTTCAATGTCGGACCTCTGCCCGAGGAGAAGGGTGATTTCCGCGTGCCGTTGGCGCCGGGAGAGTGCGGCGACGTGCAGCTCTACGTGTTCAAGTAGACACGGAAGTCGCTGTGAGCGGTGACCCCCGTCGACGCCCGTCGGCGGGGGTCACTCGCGAACCGTTCCGTGGATATTGTGCTGGGCGGGCTAGGCAGAGCCCTCGATCAGCTCCCAGAGGCGATCGACGTGGTCGGCCGTGGTGTAAGTCTGGCCGATCGAGACCCGGACGAATCTTCGGTCGTCGATCGTGGACGGCGATACGTGGGCCCATCCCGATTCGTTGATGGCGTCGACAATGGCTTCGGTGGCCTCGTTGCCGTCGGTGTGGGCAAATGAAACCAAGCCGAACAGGGTCGGGGCGATGACCTCGAGCGACCGATGGTCGTCGACCCTCGCCGTGAGCTCTTTCGCCAGCCGGTGGTGCTCCCGGATGTGATGCCGGATCCCCTCGGCCCCGTAGGTGCGGAGCACGAACCACAGCTTGAGCGCCCGGAACCGCCTGCCGAGCGGCACGTGCCAGTCTCGGTAGTTGATCACCTCTCCCGCATCGGTCGCCTCGTCTCGCAGGTAGGGCGGCAGGATGTTGGTCGTGTCCAGTAGGGGCTGCCGATCGGCGACGTAGAAGAGGTTGCAGTCGAAGTTGGTGAACATCCACTTGTGCGGGTTGAACGTGTACGAGTCGACCAGATGCAGGCCGTCTTGGTGATGGCGGAACTCCTCGCAGATCATCGCAGAGCCGGCGTAGGCGGCGTCGACGTGATGCCACATGCCGTACTGCCTGGCGATCCTGCCGATCGAACGCACTGGGTCGACCGCGGTCGTGCCGGTCGTGCCCACATTCGACACCACCGCAGCCGGGGAGAGGCCATCGACAAGATCAGTGGCGACCGCCAGCTTCAGTTCGCCGGTATCCAAGGCGTATTGGTCGTCGTGCCCGATCAATCGTATGTGCTTGAACCCGGCGATCTTGGCGCCCTTCTCGATCGACGAGTTCGACTGGTTCGACGCATAGAGCACCAGGTCGTCGGTCGCACCCTCCGCCTGCTCCCGGGCGATCACGAAAGCAAGATGCGTCGAATCTGACGCGCTCATCTGGATCACGCCACCGCCGGGCCCGGTCGTCTTCCAGGTCTGGGGCAAGTCGAGCAGATCGACCAGCCAGTCGGCAACCATCGACTCGAGCTCGGTAGCAGCCGGGCTCGTCGACCACATCATTCCCTGGGTGCTCAAGCCGGCCGAGACCAGCTCACCGAGGATTGAGGAAGGGGAGCTGTTCGCCGGAAAGAAACCGAACCATCCGGGCGATTGCCAGTGGGTGATCCCGGGCACAATGATGTCATCGAGGTCACGCACGATGTCCTCGAAAGGCTCCGGCTGCTCCGGCGCCGATTCGGGCAGCATCGCACGGATGTCGCCGGGCTTGACATCGGAGGTGATCGGGCGCTCTTCGATCGTCTCCAGGTAGTCGGCGACCCAATCCACCATCTGGTGGCCGTGCCTGCGAAACTCGCCGAAGGACATGTGATAGGAAGCTCCCAGCTGCCAGTTCCCAGTTGCCGGTTCCGAGCCCTCCGAATCGCGCTCAATGTCACCCACGCGTCATCCCCCAATGTCCTGCTGGTCACTGGTAACTGGTAACTGGCAACTCATCTCACATACCTCAGCAGATCGCGCACCATGAACGCCGTGGCACCCCACAGGATTCCCTCGTCGAACTCGAAGAACCACATCTCGAATCCCTGCCAATCCTGAGACACCCATTGAGATTCGTCGAGGAGATCCTCCAGCCGGGGCTCGATGATGCGCTCGACCTCGGCCGGATCAGGGACGAGCTCGTCGGGCCGCTCGATCCTGGCCACGACCGGCACGATGATCCGATCGGGATCCCGCGTCGTGAGCGGATTCAACCCGCCGAGAATCTCGACCACGTTGTCCGCAGGGAGTTTGATCTCCTCCCATGCCTCGCGCTTCGCGGCACCGATGGGGTCCTCCCCGTCCTCGATGGCGCCTCCGGGAAACACGACATCGCCGGGATGGGTGCGCATGTGCTCCGGCCTGGTAGTGAACACAATCCGGGTCGCGCCGTCGTGGTCGTCGTAGATGGGAACGAGCACCGCATAGCGAGCGTCCGCGGGCCGCCCCACCGGCGGCAACGAAGAAAGCGCATCCCAGACGTTCATCCTCGGAGGATAAGGGGATAGGCTTGCGCCGATGGCGCGTCACCTCGACTCAAGGATTCGGAGCACACCGCGGTTCACCATCCGCCCCTTCCGCCGCAGGGACGTCAACGCACTTCACGAGGCCATCGAGGCCTCCGTCGCCGATTTGCAGCAGTGGCTTCCATGGGCGAGCGCCTACGACCGGTCGGTAGCGCAGCGTTTCATTCGCGACTCGGCATCGGCCTGGGCGGAGGGCCGAGCATTCGACTTTGCGGTCCGCAGCGGCGAGGAGCCAAACCGGCACATCGGAAACGTCTCGGTCTGGTGGACATCACGACAAAACGGCATCGGTGAGATCGGCTATTGGATTCGCTCCGATATGACCGGCAAGCGTGTCGGAACCGAAGTCACCGCTCGTGCCTCACAGGTCGGGTTCGAGGAGATGGGCTGCCACAAGCTGGTGCTGCGCATCGCGGTCGGCAATGTCGCCTCGGAACGGATCGCCCAACGCCTTGGCTTCACCTATGAGGGCATCCTGCGCGACGAGGTCAAAATTGACGACGAGTGGATCGACCACACCGCATGGAGCCTGCTCGAACACGAATGGTCGGAGGTGTCGTTGAAACTGCGCGCCGACGGCGTGCTGGCGTAGAAAGTCGAGAGTCAGTCGTCAGTCGTCAGTCATCAGTCGTCAGATCAATGACCGACGCGCGAGAGGGGCGGTCAACGACCGCCCCTCTGCTGATGACTGAGGACTGTGGACTGAAGACTCTCGTCCTAGAAGTCCATGCCTCCCATGTCGCCGTGGCCACCGGGCGGCATCGCGGGAGCCTCCTCAGGCTGCTCCGCGACCAGGGCCTCGGTGGTGATTAAGAGTGCCGCCACCGACGCTGCGTTCTGCAGCGTGGAGCGAGTCACCTTGGCCGGGTCAATGACACCGGCCTTGATCAGGTCGGTGTACTCACCGGTGGAAGCGTCGAAGCCAACGTTGGGGTCGGATTCGCTTCGCACCTTGTCGACCACGACACCGCCTTCGTACCCGGCATTCACCGAGATCTGACGCATCGGAGCCTCGAGGGAACGACGGACCAGGTCACGCCCGGCCTTCTCGTCGTCGGAACCACCGCGAGTGGTGATCGCACCGACCGAACGGAGCAGCGCAACGCCGCCGCCGGGGACAATGCCCTCTTCAACGGCTGCACGAGTCGCCTGAATGGCATCCTCGATGCGGTGCTTCTTCTCCTTGAGCTCGACCTCGGTCGCCGCACCCACCTTGATGACGGCAACGCCGCCGGAGAGCTTGGCGAGACGCTCCTGGAGCTTCTCGCTATCCCAGTCCGAGTCCGAATTCTCGATCTCGTTGCGGATCTGCTTCACCCTGGCCTGCACATCCTCATGGCTGCCGATGCCCTCGACGATGGTGGTGTTGTCCTTGCTCACCACGATCTTGCGGGCCGATCCGAGCAGGTCGAGGGTCACGTTCTCGAGCTTGAGGCCGACCTCTTCAGAGATCACCGTCGCACCCGTGAGGATGGCGATGTCCTGGAGCTGGGCCTTGCGACGCTCGCCGAATCCCGGCGCCTTGACGGCAACCGAGAGGAACGTGCCGCGGATCTTGTTCACGACCAGCGTGGCAAGCGCCTCGCCGTCGACGTCCTCGGCGATGACGAGCAGCGGCTTGCTGCTCTGCATGACCTTCTCCAGCAACGGGAGCAGATCTTGCACCGAGCTGATCTTCTGGTTGGCGATCAGTACGTAAGCGTCCTCGAGGACTGATTCTTGACGGTCGGCGTCGGTGATGAAGTACGGCGAGATGTAGCCCTTGTCGAACTGCATGCCCTCCGTGAATTCCAGCTCGACCCCGAAGGTCTGGCTGTCCTCGACCGTGATGACGCCCTCGTTGCCGACCCGCTGCATCGCGTCGGCGATACGCTCGCCGATCTCCTCGTCCGCTGCGGAGTTCGACGCTACGTAGGCGATGGCCTCGTGGTCGTCGGATGACACCGCAGTCGCCTCTGAGGCGATGTTGTCGACGATCTTTGCGACCGCCTCCTCGATGCCCGTCTTCAGCTCCATCGGATTGGCGCCGGCGGCAACGAGACGGAGCCCGTCGCGGACCATTGCCTGGGTCAGCACCGCAGACGTGGTCGTGCCGTCACCGGCGACGTCGTTGGTCTTGTTGGTTGCCTCGTATGCGAGCTTGGCGCCCATGTTCATCCACGGGTCCTCGAGCTCGATCTCTTTGGCGATCGTGTAACCGTCGTTGGTGATCGTGGGGGCACCCCACTTCTTCTCCAGGACGACGTTGCGCCCGAGTGGGCCAAGCGTCACCTTGACGGTGTCGGCGAGTTGATCGACACCCGCCTGGAGAGCCCGACGGGCCTCCTCATCGAAACGAAGTTCTTTTGCTGCCATGTAGTGGGGTTCCTCCTACGCTAATACGGCAAGTACGTCACGGGCCGAGAGAACGAGATAATCGTCGCCTTCGACCTTGACCTCGGTGCCTCCGTACTTCGAGTAGAAGACGAGGTCACCGACCTTGACATCCAGGGGGATTCGATCCCCATCCTGATATTCACCCGGTCCAACGGCGAGCACCTCGCCGAGCTGCGGCTTTTCCTTGGCCGTATCCGGGATGACGAGGCCACTCGATGTGGTGGACTCGTCCTCATCCTTGGGCTTCACGACAACGCGGTCGCCCAGGGGCTGTAGCTTCATCCGGCTTCCCTCCTTTGTAGGTCTAGCAGTCGCGGATTGCGAGTGCCAAGGATAGCAGCGTTCTGGCAGTCAGTGACAGAGACTGCCAGAGAAAGTCAAGAGTCATAGAGTCCAGAGTCGAGAGTCCAGAGTCCAGAGTCACGAGTCAGAACCGGTTCGGGCTCTCGACTCTCGACTCAAGACTCACGACTCGTACAGCGCCTCGATGAGCCGGGGAGACTCGATCACACCCACCACGACCCCGTTTTCTACGACCACGAATCGATCCTTCGCTGCGATTCTCGCCACCAGAGCGTCGACCGGGGTGTCGGCGTCAATGATGTCGCCCGGCCCGATCGGCTTCATCACCGCAGCGGCACGCCCGAGCTCGCGGCGCCCGGGAGCGAGATCGTCGATCTCGGGCTGACCGATGATGCCGGTGACCCGTCCATCGACCGCTACCGGGAGGGACCGCATGGTCGGGCCCGATTGGAACAGCGAGGTGACCTCAGCAACGCGCATCGTCCCCGGTACGGCATCGGGGCTCGCACGCATCACGTCACGGGCGGTCGAGCCGCCCGCATGGGCGATCAACTCCTCCCGCTTCCCCGCCGCCGTGGCACTCTGATACAGGAACCAGCCAAGCACGATCCACACGAGCCCGGCGAGATCTGATCGGGTCACCAGCAGGAACAGGCCGACACCGGTGACGCCAAGACCCACCGCACGCCCCGCGACCGTGGAGAGCTGGGCGGCGCGAACCCGATCACCGGTCGAGTTCCACATAACGGCGTGCAGGGCCCGGCCGCCGTCGAGGGGAAGGCCCGGCAACACATTGAATGCCCCAAGCACCAGGTTGAGAACCGCGAGGAAGCCGAGAGTTTCGGCCACGCCCGCGTTGAAGCCGAACAGCGACGACAAACCCAACAGAATGACTCCGGCGCCGAAGGAGGCGATCGGGCCGGCCATCGCTACCCAGAATTCGTCGGCGGGCCGAAACGCACGGTCGTTGAACGCGGTATAGCCACCAAAAACGAGCAGCCGGATCCGGCGCGGTCTCAGTCCGCGGCGCAGCGCCACCTGGCCGTGCGCTGCCTCGTGCAGCAGCAATGACCCGAGGTAACCGAACCCAACCGCGATCCCGAGGATCCCGGCCAGCGGTCCGGTCTCGAGGGTGCCGACGGCGATGGAGTGGAGCCACCCCAATACTCCGGCCACAACGAGAACAGACACGTCGGCAATCAGCTCGACGCCACCCACCCGCCCGAGCCGCACCGCTGCCTTCACGCGCCCAGCCGCATCCCCGCATCGACGTCGCTGTCGAGCGGATCGGGGTCGGCCCCGATCTGCAGCCGCTCGACCCCAACCGCGGCCACCATTGCGCCGTTGTCCGTGCAGAGCCCTGGTGACGGGACGTACAAGCCGACACCACGCGTTGCGGCTTCTTCGGCAAGCCGCACCCGAAGCCGTCGGTTCGCCAGCACTCCACCGCCCCCGGCAACGATCTCGACGCCGGTCTGATCGACGGCGTTGAAGGTCTTGTCGACGAGCACGTCGACAATGGCTTCCTGGATCGACGCCGCCACGTCGGCGCGGGAGGGCAGCTCTCCGGCGTCGCGAGCGTTCTCCAGATAGGTGACGACCGCGGTCTTGAGTCCCGAGAAGGAGAAGTCGTACGGCCGGTCGGCGAGGGCGCGCGGAAAGGCAACGGCGTCTGGATCACCATCGTCGGACTCGGTGTCGATGGCGGGACCTCCGGGGTAGCCAAGCCCCATATAACGGGCAAGCTTGTCGAATGCCTCACCGGCGGCGTCGTCGATCGAGCTGCCGAGGGTCTCATATTCACCCCATGCCTTGACGTGCACGATCTGGCTGTGGCCGCCTGAGGCGAGCAGGACGACGGCCGGTGGCTGATAGTCCTCGTACTCGAGGCGGGGGGCGAATAAGTGCCCTTCCATATGGTCGACCCCATAAAACGGTCGATCAAGACTCCACGCCAGGGACTTGCCAAACGAGAACCCGACCATCAGGGCACCGACGAGGCCCGGTCCCCTGGTGGCGGCGACCGCATCGATCTGGTCCGAGTACACGCCCGCCTGGCTCAGCGCCTGATGAACGAGCGGTCGGATCGCTTCGACGTGGGCACGAGCAGCCACTTCTGGAACCACACCACCAAACCGTGCATGGACATCGACCTGCGATGCCACCACCGAAGAGCGAACTTCGTATCCCTCGATCACGGCGACGCCGGTTTCGTCGCAGCTCGTCTCAATTCCCAGTACCAGTGGACCGCTCATGCTGCATCACCGAGCCGTACTCGGATGGCATCGAGCCGCCGCTGGTAGTCGTCGGTGTCGATGTTGAGCGCCCACATCACAACGGCGTCTTCATCCCGGTAGTAGCCATGCCGCTTGCCAACCTCCGCGAACCCGAAGTGCTCGTACAACAACTGGGCGTCGACATTGCTCTCTCGCACCTCGAGGGTGAGATTGCGGCTGCCGGAATCGAGGGCGCGGTCGATGAGGTTCAGGAGCAGCCATGATCCGATCCCACGCCGCCGGTGTGCCGGGGCGATGCCGAGGGTCGTGATGTGCGCGTCCTCCACAACGAACATCGCCCCGCCGAACCCAATGATGTCGCCTTCGGCCTCCACCACCAGATATGACCGATTGCTCTGCGAGAGCTCATCGCGAATGATTGACTCCGACCACGGGTGGTCGTATACCTCGACCTCGAGTGCAGCGATCGCGGATAGGTCGGAGGGTGCGGCGGAGCGAATCACCAGGCCCCCTCGGATCGGAACGTCTCCCAGTTGATCTGGACGTCCGGCTCGCGCATGTACTGGGGACGGATCTCGCTGGCCTGGCCGAAGTCCTCGCGTCCGGCCTGGATGGCGGCGATCTCGCAGATCACATCGGCCGATGGATAGCGCGGACGGCCGAACCGGACCCGGTGGAGACCCGACCAGGTGGACTCCGGCAGTGCCTGCCAGTCTCCGACAATCAGCGAATCGATCGGCTCGGCGTCGAGCATCCCCTTGAACTCTTCGGGGCCGACGACATCGGCGTCGCCGTCCGGCGCGACGCCTCCCGGCAGCGGTCGGAAGGGCGCGACGGCGACCTGGCCGCGACGCATGTCGACCACCGACCAAATCCGGCGATGCCCGGTGGCGGCGCGCACGGCCTGGACGGTCAGCGACGATACCCCGACCAGGGGCACGCCAAGCGCGGCGGCGAACGCCTGGGCGGCGGCCATGCCGGTCCGGATCCCGGTGAATGGTCCCGGTCCGTAGTCGACCAGGACGACATCGATGTCGCTGCGATTCCATCCGGCGTGGCGGAAACAGAAGTCGATGGCAGGGACGAGGAAGCCGATGTGGCCGCGCGGGTCGACCTTGACGTTCAGCGCCACGAGCGCTCCGTCCTCGCCGAGTGCAACCGATGACGCCGGGGTCGCCGTTTCGATGGCGAGGACTTTCACGCGACCGCGTCCAGGGATCGCGTGATCCATGAGCCGTGTGGCTCGAGATAGAACCTGCGCGCCGACTCGCCGTCCATCAGGATTCGGATCTCGAGATGGTCCTCGGTCAGGGCCCTGACGATGGCCTCGCCCCACTCGACGACGAGCACTCCATCGGAAGCCGCCTGCTCGAGCTCGAGATCCTCGAACTCTCCGATCGAGCCGAGCCGATAGACGTCGGCGTGAATCAGCGGCAGGAATCCGTCGTCGTAGCGGCGGGCAAGAACAAAGCTCGGGCTCGATACGGTTTCGGTGATCCCGAGGCCCTCGGCGATGCCGCTGGTGAGCAGTGTCTTTCCGGTCCCCAGACGCCCATTCAGCAGCAGGATGTCGGCGGGTTGCAGGATCGATGCCAGGCGCTGGCCAAGGGCGAGCGTCTCACTCGGTGCACCGGTTTGAACCTCGATCATGAAGCCTCGTTAGCCGAAGAGGCCGAGCTGCTCGGCTGGATCCGCTGCCGGTTCCAGCGTTGGCTCGTCGGGACCTGCATCGATGCGGAGGTTACCGTCGAGCGCTTCACGGACGAGGGAGAAATCCGAGCGCATGTTGTCCAGCACCTCGCCGCGCCCCCTGAGCGCCGCTGCGGGGTGAAAGGTTGGGATGAGGTAGCGGTCGCCCCACCACTCATAGGCGGTGCCGCGGAGACGAGTGATGCCGGTCTCGGTCTTGAGCAAGAGCTTTGAGGCGAAGTTCCCGAGCGTCACCACCACGCTGGGGTCGATCAGCTGGATCTGGGATCGGAGGTATCCCTTGCAGGAGTCGATCTCGTTGGGACGGGGGTCCCGATTGCCCGGGGGTCGGCATTTGACCACGTTGGCGATGTAGACCTCGTCGCGGGTCAGACCGATCTCGCCGAGCAGCTCTTCAAGCAGATTCCCGGAGGGGCCCACGAAGGGCAGGCCCTGTTCGTCCTCGCGCTTGCCGGGACCCTCACCGACAAACATCAGGTCGGCCTGGGGATCGCCAGAGCCGAACACCACGTTGGTTCGGCTCTCGGCGAGCTCACACTTGGTGCAAACCAGAGCCTCGGCCTCGACGATTTTCAGCTCCATGGTCACAGCGCACCGTCCGGGACGGCGCGGATCGCCGACTCGATGGCGCGGCCAACGGCAACGAAGGCAGCCTGCTGGACCATGTCGATGTCGCCGGATTCGTCCCCAAAGGAGACGACGAAGGCCGAATCGCCGTCATAGCGGGTGTGGGTGGGTCGGATGCAGGCGCCCATCGCGTCGTGGGCCCGGATCGCGACGCGTCGAAGCTCGTTGCGGTCGGTGACCCCGGCATCGGTCGCCACGCAGACGAGGGTGGTGTTGTCCGGGACCGGGCCAACACCCATCTCGAGGGAGGCATGGGCACCACCGGTGAGCGCCTCGCCTTCGAGGGTGAACACATCGCCGACCGCGTTGAGGACTACGAGCGCACCGACCGTGGCGCCTTCAATGGTTACCGACGCCGACCCGATGCCGGCGTATCGCATCGCGTCCGGGCCCCGCCACCCGGCGACGGTCGTACCCGATCCGGCGCCGACCCGGCCCAAAGCCACCGATTCTTCGCTGCGGGCGCGGTAGGCGGCGGCGCCGTCGTCCGGGCCGGGGCGCCGCGGCGGGTCACCGGTCATCAGGTCGAAAACGATGGCCGACGGGATGATCGGGACCGGCCCCACCGGCGTCGGGGCGCCACGACCTTCCGCCTCGATCTCTGCGCTGACCCCGGCGGCGGCATCAAGTCCGAACGCCGATCCACCGGCGAACATCAGGGCGTTGATCGTGACCGGTTTGATCGCGGTGCCGAGCGAGTCGGTTTCGCGAGTACCGGGTGCGCCGCCCCGGACGTCTACCACCGCAACGTTCGGCTCGGGGAAGGTGAGAACGGTGACCCCCGTCGCGGCCTTGGCATCGGTGGAGTGCCCGACCGCCACTCCGGGGACGGCGGTGATGGTCTCATTCGCCATGGCTGCCTCCGGTGTAGACGCGGGGCAACCGTGGCCCGAAGTCACAGACAATTTCGTAATTTATCGTGTCCAGGCGGTCGGCCCATTCCTCGGCCGTGATGTCGTCACCGAGTAGCACCACTTCGTCTCCAACGGCGACGGGATCGTCTCCGACGTCGACCACGATCTGGTCCATGGTCACGGCGCCGGCGAAGGGGTATCGCTTGCCGTTGACCAATACCTCGCCGCCGGTCGAGGAGAGTCGTCTGGCTACCCCGTCGGCGTACCCGATCGGCACGGTGGCCACCGTTGCTGCTGCGGGAAGCGGCCGGTGCCGGCCGTAGGAGGGGCGGGCGCCGGCGGGGAGCCGCCGGGTATAGGCGACGCGAGAGAGCACCCGCATCGCCGGCTTCAGCGACACGCCGGGGCCGACGCCCGGCGCCGGACGCAACCCGTACAGGCCAACACCCACCCGGACCAAGTCGAGCCTGGCCTCTGGATAATCGAGAGCCCCCGCAGTGTTGGCGGCGTGCATCATCTCCAGGTCGATCCCCTCGTCGTCGAGCTGCTTTCGGAAGGCCATGAGGTCGCGCAGCTGCTGCTCGGTGAAGTCGCGGTCTTCCTCAGAAACGGCAAAGTGGGTCCACACGGCCTGGAGCCACAGGTTCGGATGTTGATCGACAAAGCGAGCAAGGGCGAGGGCCTCTCCCGGATCGGCCCCAACGCGGTGCATACCAGTGTCGACCTTGAGGTGGACGGGCACCATCTCGTCGGCGGTCTCGCCGAGGGCCATGGCGAACGGCTCCCCGTACACGGTGGGCGTCAGGTTCCACCGAAGCATCGTGGGGATGTCACCCGAATCCGGCTCGGCCAGAACCAGGATCGGTGCCTCGATGTCCGCCTCGCGCAGCCGGACCCCTTCGGAGACGAGGGCGACGGCCAGCCAGGTCGCTCCGCCCCGGAGCACCGCCTCAGCGACCGGGACATCACCATGGCCGTAGCCATCGGCCTTGACCACGGCACACAGGGCGGCCGGTCGTACCGCCTGGGAGATCGCCCTGGCGTTCTCCTCGATGGCATTGAGATCGACGGCGATCCAGGACGGGCGCATTGGCGGAGGGTACTGGTTGAATCCGACGATGAGGATTTGGGTGATCTGGGTGATCTTGGTGGTTCTGTTCGCTTCGGCTTGCTCCCAGGCGGCGGAGGTCGACGACGGTTGTCCCGATGTCTATTTCGTCGGCGCTCGCGGGAGCGGGCAGCCCCCGGGCTTCGGGCCGCAGGTCGACGATCTCTACGGGCAATTCGTAGAAGCAGCTGATGCGGACGTGGAACGCGTCTCCCTGGACTACCCGGCAGACCAGTCCCGGTTCGGCGATTCCACGGTCTATGGGGAAAGCGTGGAGGCGGGGGCCTTGGAGCTGCCCGTTGCCCTTGCGTCACTTGAGTGTCCAGACGCTGCCGTTGTCCTCGCCGGGTACTCGCAGGGGGCGCACGTGATCACGGTCGCCGATCTCCCGGCCGTCGACGCAGTCATCCTGCTGGCGAGCCCGGTCTTTGCACCAAACGATGCAACAGCGAAATCGGGTGACTACAACCCCGATCAGGTCGGCCTGGTCGACGAGGTGCCGATCAACGGTGCCCTGGCCGACCGGACCATCCAGGTCTGTCTCAGCGGCGACCCGATCTGCCAATTCGGGTCGATCGCCTTCTGGGTCCACTCCGGGGGCTATTTCGACGACGCCCTCTCCGAAGCCGCCGCCTTCGCCGCCGATCGGCTGCCCTAACCGCGTCGTACGTATGCGTACATACCTCTGGTGTGGGTTCGCATACGCGCGACGACCCCCTTCCCTCGGAGCGCTCGCTATGGCACGGTCGAGACGTGCCAGACCTCGATCGTGCCGTCTCCCTCGTCGCACGCAACCAGCACGGAGTGTTCAGCCATGGCCAGGTGGTCAATGCCGGTGGCACAAACCGCCAGGTCAGTCACCGCCTTGCCTCCGGTCATTGGCTGCGGTTGGACCGGTGTATCTATGCGCTCGCATCGGCCCTGCCGACGTGGCGTAGACAGGTGATGGCCGCCGTTCTCAGCAAAGAGCAGGCGATCGCCTCGGGATTGACTGCTGGGTCTTTACACAACATCCCGGGGTGCCGGAGGGTGCGACCGGAAATCACGATTCCAAAGAACGCCAGTCCCGGCAGTCCACTTGCCGTTGTTCGTCGTCGCTCAGATTTTCCGGCCATCTCGAAGGTGGTCGTTGGTGGGATACCGGCCGCGTCGGTGGCCGAAACGCTCTTCGACCTGGGGCGGCGCTGGTCGCGGCCGATGCTGGAGGGGGCCGTGGACGATTGCCTGGTGCGGAACCGGGTGACCACCGACGAGCTCTTCGCCGTACTCGATCGAGTGAACGGGTCGCGGCTTGCGGGAACCAGGGCGTTCCGCGAGTGCCTCACGGGCATCGACAGTGGCTACGTCCCGACCGAGAGCGAGCTGGAGCGCATGTTGTTCCGGGCGCTCGACGACCATCGCGTGCCGACGATCGACCGACAGGCGCGCCTGTCGTGGTGGCCCCTGATGCCCCATCAGGTTGATGCGGTGATCGAGGAATGGCGTCTGATCCTCGAGGCCGATGGGCGGACGTTCCACACGAAGCGTTCGGATTTCGAGCGGGATCGGAAACGGGACAACCTTGCCGCGGCCCACGGGTACCGCGTGATGCGCTTCACCCACCGGGCCCTGCAGAGTGACCCGGCAGCCGTTCTGGCGTTGGTGTTTGGCGCCGGCGGACATCGACCTCGGGAAAACCTGGCTTAGGGTGGGTCTTGAGTGTCGGGGCGGGTTCCGTATTGTGGAGCCATGCGCTGGCATCGGCTCTTGGCGTTCACCGTCCTTTTTGCTGCCTGTTCGCCTTCAACCACCCCCGCCACCACACCGGTACCGGTGGCCACCACCGCCCCAACCACCACCCTGGCACCAACCACCACCCTCGACCGCCTCACCGAAATCGAAGCGATCTACCAGGACCTCGAGGAACGCAGGTTGGATGCGTTGTACCGAGGGGATCGGGAGGCGTTCCGGGCCTTGTATGTCGACAACGGCTATTTGGACCAAAGCATGCAGCTATTCGACCTCGTCGAGTTCGAGGCAGCGCCGGTTGTCGACGTGGAGCTGATCGACATCCTCACCGATGAACCCGATTGCATTGCCGCAGAACGAGTTATGCACAGGCAAGACAAAGACGCGTCCGGGGATCCGAGTGTGCAGGTGCTTGAGCTACGCCTCGGCGTTTGGCTGATCTCGTTTACAGGAAGCGGCTGGATATGCGAAGGCCCCCACCCATTCGACTCCTAGCAGCTCTGGTGATCGCTTCGAGTTGGCTCACCGTGGCCGCCGACCACGGCGAGCCATGCTGGATAGATGACGTCGACGACAGTTTGATCTGCAGCCCACACGGCACGATCTCGGGGGGCGACGGGCCGGTTGCTCAGCCGATTACCCAGCCGCGGCGGCCTGCTCCTGCGCCGTTGCGGTATCTGCGGGTGACTGCGGGGTGTTACGCCTG
>Ga0255057_10000055_pt1 | contig 58251 bp, 53 predicted proteins | sample Cases_109_6_MG_FD_189022 | JGI IMG/M metagenome (GOLD analysis project Ga0255057, IMG submission 189022) | Seawater microbial communities from Amundsen Gulf, Northwest Territories, Canada - Cases_109_6 | ecosystem: Environmental > Aquatic > Marine > Gulf | place: Canada: Northwest Territories... | reverse complement strand
ATGTTGATGACACCTGAGATGGCATCCGAGCCGTACTGGGCCGAGGCCCCGTCACGCAGCACCTCGATCCGTTTGATCGCCGCCGTCGGAATACCGTTCAGATCGACGCCCACCGTACCGCGGCCAAAGGTGCCGTTGACGTGCACCAGCGCACTCGCGTGGCGCCGTTTGCCGTTGACCAGCACCAGCACCTGGTCCGGTCCAAGACCACGCAGGCTGGCTGGATTGATGTGATCGGTGCCGTCCGAGATCGTCTGGTGCGACGCATTGAATGAAGGGATCGCAACCGCCAGCAGCTGATTGATCTCGGTTTGACCGGAGATCTCGATCTCTTCGGCTGATATCACGTCGACTGGCACCGGCGTCTCGACCGCACTGCGGCTGGTCCGTGAGCCGATCGCCACGATCTGCTCGGCCAGCAGCGGTGCCGGCGCTAGCGCAAAGTCGATCGTCGTCGTCTGATCCGGCTCGACGATGACCTGCTGCTCAGCGGATCGGTGGGCAAACGAGCGCGCCCGGAGCGTGTAGATGCCGGACGGCGCCGGAAGCCGATACTCGCCAAGGTTGTTGGTGACCGCGCCGCGGGCGGTACCAACGATCGACACGTCGGCGCCCGGAATCGCTTCCCCTTCTTCGGTAGTGATCTTTCCTACGATTGTGCCTTGCTGGGCAAGCGTTTCGGCGGGTATGAGGGCTAGTAGGCTGGCTAGAACGACGCTCCACAGAAACCCGAACGTTCGTCGTGACATTCAAGCACCTCCCGGCTGTACGACCCGGTTTAGTTGTCAGATTATCCTAATTATGAACAGGAAGGCGTACTTGCGTCAAGAAACGCCCTAATGTCAACGGCAACAGCGGTATCGGAGTAGGCAAACACTGGGTTGACCTCGATCTCCGAGATTCCGGGGTGGGAATGGAAGCAGGCGACGAGGCTCAGCGTGAGATCGACCAGTGCCTGGCGGTCGGCAGACGGGCGACCGCGGTAGCCGCCGAGGAGTGGCGCCAAGGAAGCTTCGCTCAGCATCGTCTGGACCTCTTTGGCGGTGACAGGGAGGACGCGGATAGCAGGGTTGGCGAACAACTCGGCGGTCACCCCACCCGGCCCGATGACGACGACAGGACCGAACTCGGGATCGCGACGGACACCGATCAGAAGCTCGGCGATCGGCGGCTTGAGCATCGATGACGCCAGCGCGCCGCGAACGTCGGGCTCGAGGCCGTGCGAGCCCGCGTATGCTTGCACCGCGGCGGTGACTCGGGCGTACGCTTCGCTTGCCGCTTGGGCACCGGTCACGTCGAGTGCCACGCCGCCGGCGTCGCTCTTGTGCGAGACGGTCGCCGAGACCGCTTTGACGGCGACCGGCCCGTCGAGCTCGTCGGCGACCCGGGCCGCCTCCTCAGCTGAGCGGCACCAGGTTGCCGCCACGATCGGAACGCCAGCTGCTGAGGCGATCTTCCGCGCCTCGGGCTCGGTCAACGCTGTCCGGCCCTCGCTCCGGGCAGTGGCGATCACCGACGATTCGCGAACCGTCATGGTTGGGTCGGGGGGCACTGGGGGTGGTTCGGGCGGGGCAGCGGACTCGGTCTCGCCGACGATCTGACTGCGCATCGACGACGCCCAGATACAGCGCGCCCCAATCTCGAGTGAATCGACGACCACGATCCCGGCGGCCGACAACCGTTCAAGAGCTTCCGTTCGATGCCTAGCAAAGAGAGTGTGAACGACGAGTGGCCGGTGGGCCACCCGGGCGGTCTCAATCATCGCGGTGGCGGCGCTCGCCTCCGGCTCTGCAAGCTCGTCGGCGAAACGAAGCGCGTAACCTCCAAATAGTCCGGCCGTGAGCACACCGCCGACCGCAGGGTCACCAAGGATCAACTCAAGCACGACAGCGAAAATCTCCGGTGATGTATCCGCCCGCCCGGCTAGGTCAACCGGGTTGCGGACGGTCGCCGCCGGGCCCAGTAACGATCGCAGCCGGGTTTGCGTTTTGTTCGACAGCTCGGCTCGCGGTACATCGAACGTGGACAGCGCATCGGCAGCCAACGTTGCGTGACCCCCGCCGTCGGCCAGCACTGCGACGCCCGTACCCATCGGGATCGGCGGTTGCTCCGCCAGCGTCATCCCCACTGACAGCAGCTCGTCAGCGCGCTCGACCTCGATCACACCGGCCTGGCGCATCGCGGACTGAAACACCGGGTATGCGCCGGCGACCGCCCCGGTGTGCGATCGAGCCGCCGCCCGGCCGGGCTCGCGCCGGCCACCTCTTAGCACCACGATTGGCTTGGTCCGACTCACACGAGACGCGGTCTCGAGAAACCGCGGTCCGTCGCGAAACCCCTCGACGTACATGAGGATCGCTCGGGTCTGCGGCTCTTCCACCAAGTACTCGAGACACTCGTGAAACGTCACGTCGCACTCGTTTCCGATCCCGACGTACACCGACACACCGCACCCAAGCGAAGCCGCCTCGGTCATGAGCGCCAAGCCAACGTTCCCGGATTGAGCCACGATCGCCAGACCCCCGGCCGGGACTCCTTCCACGCCCACCAGGTTGAGCCCGATCGCTGTGTTGAGAATGCCGGAGGTGTTGGGACCAATGACGCGGATCTGGTTGCGCTCCGCGACAGCTGCGACCTCCCGCTCGAGCGCCGCTCCGTCGGGATCGGACTCCTTGAACCCGGCCGCCGGCACGACCACACCCTGAATCCCTGCCTTGCCGCACAGCTCGAGGATCCCCGGCACCGTTTTCGCGCGCGTGGCTACAAAGGCCAGTTCGGGTGGGTCGTCTAGCTGATCGATCGAGGTCGCGACGGGGAGACCCAACAGCTCGCCTCCGTCAGGATGAACCGGATAGATCGGTCCACGAAAGCCGGCTTTTTGGAGCGCACGGAGCGCCTGGTGACCGCGTTTCTTCGCGTCTGATGACGCGCCGATAACCGCCACCGAGCGCGGCTCGAGGATCGCTTGAAGCGGGTGTGTCACATCGTCCCGACCGAACGGGTTAGGCGGATCTACTCGACGCGCTCCCAGTGGTCGACAAATTCTCCGTCTACGCTGGCGGTGAGCGCATCGCCCTCAAAGATGACGCCAGGTTCATCGAACAATGGCAGATTGAACTCGATTCTACCGTTCTCGATGTTGACCGAGCTGCCACCGCTCACCTGGGAAAAATCATAGCTCAGGCCCGTACCAGCGATCTCATCGTTAGCCATGTGGAAGACGTTCGTCTCGGAGTATCCGTCTTCGGTCAGCGTGTACTTCCGAAAACTGGAGATAGAAGTGATCTTCCCGTCCGCATCTTTCCAGTAGATGTTGAAGTTTCGATGGGTCTTGGTCCATGTGATCAGACCATCGAGAGCCGGTGGTTCAACCCGCGTTCCGTCCGAGAGATCGCGCGCGACGAGCCGGTACGTTCCCTCGATGCTCGGCCCCTGGGCCACTACCGGCGTGCCCGAAATCAGAACAACCACCAACGAAAGAGCGACAACCCCCAACAACCGTTTCATGTCCAACCTCCAGTTTGACCAGACAAAAACATGACTGCCGAAAACTAATCCCCGGTGAACCGCGGCGTCCGCTCTTCTTCGAAGGCCCGCTGCCCCTCCTCCCAATCGGCTGACGCCAGACAATCGAGCAGCGCGTCGGCCTCCAGGGCCAGCGCGGTTTCCGAATCGACGTGGCGTGCTTTGTCCAGCAGACGCTTGGCCAGCGCCAACGACAGGGGGGCTCGGGTCGCGAGTTGCTCGGCCGTCGACCGCGCCACCTCCAGCACGTGATCGGCGCGCACGGCGCGGTTGGCGAGCCCCATCTCGGCGGCGTCCCGGCCGGAGAAGAACTCGGCCAGCATGAGCAGCTCTTTGGCGCGTGTCAGACCGACGCGTTGGACCAACGTGTACGTCGTCCCGCCGCCGACGAAGGTGCCAAAGGCGAGCTCGGGGAACCGCAGCTTGGCGTCCTCGGCCACGATGACGAGATCGCAAGCCAACGCCAGCTCGAGGCCGGCACCCACGGCTGCGCCGTTGACGGCGGCCACAATCGGCTTGGGCAGGAGTTGCAATCGTCGGTGCACGTGTTGGCCGACCTCGACGTACGTCTCCCTCGAGCCGGCGGTATCCCCACCCCCGTGCTCTTTGAGGTCCGCCCCGGCGCAAAACGCGCGCCCCGCACCGGTCAAAACTGCCGCACGCACGTCTGCATCGGCTGCGATCGCCTCAAGAGAGCGCGTCAGCTCCTCGTACAATGGCAGGCTGACCGCATTCAGCCGATCGGGGCGGTTGAGCGTAATCGTCGCAACCGCACCCGTCGTTTCAACGACTACCGAGCTGGGCACAGCGGTCACGGGCGCGTGGCTACGACTCTGCCGGTACTGGCTTCCGGAACTTGAGCAGGTAGCGGTCCATCTTGTAGCGCCCTTCCTGGAAGCCCGACTTGTTGTGGTCATCCTCGGGGTTGGCCAGCATGTCCGATGTCTCGACAAGCTCGAAGCCGCCGTTCTGGAAGTCTTCGATCACCACCGACTTGTTGAGACGGTGAGTATCCTCATCCCACCCCGGACGATCGGTGGCAACGTCGACGATTCCCAAGACCCCGCCCGGTTTGAGACACCGAAGCAGGTGCGCCACCGTCTCTTCGCGCGAGTACTCCTCGAACACCCACTCGACGTCGTGGTAGTTGCGCACGATGACCGCGGCGTCCAGGCTGGCTTCCGGAACTTCGTTGAACCCGGTGGCGATCTTGACGTTGCTTAGACCGCGCTCTTCAACTCGCCTGCGAAACGTGACGTCGATCGGCTCCTCTAAGCCTTCGAACGTGAGTCCCTCATAGAACCCAAGAACGCTCACCACGCTACCCTCGTCACCGACGAGTCGCGAAAGCAGGTGGGTGTTGTATCCCGTTCCCGGGAACACGTCGCCGATCGTGATGCCAGACTCGATGCCGAGCCACTCGTAAACGGCGAGCGGGTTGCGGTACTCATCCTGATCCCGTTCGGTTTGGGTCCGGAGTTCGTCGTCGAGGACAGACGCGTCCAACGACACCATCTCCTCCTGGCCCGCCGCGGCACCACCGGCGACAAACAAAACCAATAGCGCGAGCGGGAGCGACCTCCTGTACAAACGTTTCATGCTTTTGCCTCCTTCTATTGAACCAGTTGTCATGCCTCGACCACCTCTACTCTTAGACGAGGCTCGATCTGATCACGATCAATAAGCGCCGGCCAGTAGGCAACGATCTCTTGAACCCGTGGGCGACCGCCAGCGAAACCGGTAACGCTCGGTGGACCCGATAGAATCAGCGGCGCGATCTCGCGCGTAAACCGGTCGACCGGTGCGCGCTCGTCAGCCCTAACGGCGACGCGAAGCTCGACCTCAGGCACGTCGTCGGCCGCTGGGCCGGCCAGTGCGCCGTGCGTCGCGTTCCACCCCACGAACTCGGTCCGGATAACTTCGAACGACAACCCCAGCCGGTCGAGTCGCTCGCGCAGCACTTGATCCGCCCGCTGCGCTTTTGCAACCGCGTCCGGCCAGGCGTACACCAGCGTACCCACGGCTTTGAAACCGGCACGGTAGCTGATCGACACCTTGAGCTGGTCGGTCCGCGGCGCTCCCTTTACCCCCGAAACCCGTACGCGGTCCGGCCCATCGGCGTCGAGCGAGATTGTCGTAAAGTCAGCGACGCCATCGGGGGTGATGTACCCGGTCGGGTCTCCCATCTCGTAGAGGATCTGTTCCTTGACGATCGCCGGTGTGATGCGACCACCGGTGCCGTCGTGCTTGGTCAGCACAAAGGCGCCACTCGGCTCCGCCTCGACGATCGGGTAACCGATGTCGGCCAGATCCGGGATCGATTCCCAATCGACCAGACAGTTGCCGCCCGACGCTTGCGCACCACACTCGTTGATGTGGCCGGCCACGATACCGTGCGCGATCCGGTCCCAGTCGTCCGCCGCCCAGCCAAACTCGTGGATCATCGGACCATAGGTGAGCGCGGTATCGGTCGAACGCCCGGTCACCACCACCCGCGCGTCCTGCCTCAACGCCTCGACGATCGGAGCCGCACCGATGTAGGCGTTGGCGCTTTCGACCCTGTCGAGCACCTCCGACAACGGTCGGCCATCGTCCATGTTGATAAGCGCGTGTCCATCGTCGATCAGCTCGGGCAGCCGGTCCAGCATATCGTCACCGGTCACGGTTCCGATCTTGACCCGACCGCTGACGCCGGCCTCGCGCGCAGCCCCTACGAGCCCATCCCGACACGCCTCGATATTGACGCCGCCGGCGTTCGACAACACACGGACGTTGCGCTCGACGATGTCGGGGAAGATCTCTTGGAGCAGCGGCACAAAGTCACGAGCGTAGCCCTGGGACGGGTCGCGCGAGCGCTGTTTCTGCATGATCGACATCGTGACTTCGGCCAGGTAATCCAGCATGAGGTAATCGATCGGTCCACGGCGAACCTGCTCGATCGGGGCGTCCAGCCGGTCGCCCCAAAACCCCTGACCACACGCGATTCGGATCGTTTCGCGACCCATGAAAGGGGAAGCTATACTCGGGCGTTCAGGTACGCGAAACACTTGAAGCGAACACTACCTCGGAGGTGAAATGCACAATCGGATGTGGGTTCTCGCTCTCTTGCTGGCGACGATTCTGGCCCTCCCGACCACGGCGAGCGCGCAGGATGACATGGAGCCGGTCACGATTTCGATCTATCGCGTGGCTCCAGGTCAGCACATGGCGTTTCTCTCGTGGATGGCGGAACGCGAAGAGATCGGCGCACCCGACACACAGTGGTACATGCACATGGACGGCGACAGCTGGGATTTCCTCGGTATTGCGCCGGCAACAACCGACGCCCAGGACGACGCGATCGAAGCGATGGCACACGAGCGGGGCCTAACCGTCGGCCCGGCGGCCGCGATCGAGCTGCGGACGATGATCGCGTCGCACACCGATACCGTGGCCGGTGGCCCAATGACCGCGACCGAGATTCTTGCGGCGATTGAGAGCTACGGCGAGTAGAGGAACACCCGCCTAGCGGGAGTTTTCAGAGACCGGGGTCGGTGGCTACCGTGTCGGCTGGCGCGGGCGCTCCCGGCCCCACCCACGGGCCGCGCTGAAACTGCGGCCGCGGCCACAACATCCCGCCGACGACGATGGCGAACACCGCAGCCACGAGGACGATCACGAGGATCAGTCGCCTCGACATCAGATCCCGGGCGGTAACACGAACGCGCCCACGTGCGGGCCCGGGTTGTGGAGTGCCGCCCACAGCGCGAACGCCAACCGGTCGCGCATTGTCGCCGGTGCCAACACGGCGTCGACAAACCCCCTCGCAGCGGCAAACCGCGCGTCGAGCTGATGCTCGTAGTCCTCGAGCACGGCATCGATCCGGGCCTTGAGCTCGGCATTGGGCTCGGCGTTCTCGGCGGCCAACCGCTCCAACTCGGGTGCGAACAGTGCCTGCACCGCGCTCTCGCCTTCCATCACGCCCATGCGACCGGTAGGCAGCGTGAAGATGAAGTCGGGGTCGAACCCCTGCCCCGCCATTGCGTAGTAGCCGGCCCCGCTGGCGTGGTTGATCGTCAACACGAGCTTGGGCACCGTGGCGGTCGCCATCGCCTCGACAAACTCGGCACCCGCTCGGATGATGCCGTTGTGCTCGGCTTCCGTGCCGACCATAAAGCCCGAAACGTCCTGCACGAACAGCATCGCCGTCCGGTGGCGGTTCAAGTTCTCGAGGAAGTACGCGACCTTGCGCGCCGATTCGGCGTAGATGATCCCGCCAAACCGAGGCGCCGACCCTTCGCGTGGGAAAAAGCCTCGCGCGTTGGCGATCACGCCGATCGGCATCCCCTGGAGGCGCCCGGTCAAACAGATCATCTCCGGGGCCAGGTCTTCCTGGAACACATCCCACCGACCCTCGTCGAGAAGACAGCTCAAGAGCTCGATCATGTCGTACCGCTGACGGTGATCTTCGGGCAGGATATCAAACAACTCCGACGGTTCGCGTCCTGGCATCGCGGTCCAGTCGTGAGTGCAGCCGGGCTCCTCGTACGGTAGCTCGGTGATCAGCTCACGGATGCGCTCGATACACGCTTCATCGTCCTCGACTCGGTAGTGCGCCACGCCGCTGATTTCGGTGTGTACTCGGGCTCCGCCTAGCTCCTCAGAATCGACCGTTTGACCGGTCGCCCCCTTGACGAGATTGGGACCGCCGAGACCCATGAACGACGTTCCATCGACCATCAGGATGACGTCCGATAGCGCCGGCAGATACGCCCCTCCGGCGATGCACTGGCCCATGACCGCAGCGATCTGTGGCACCTTGAGGTAGTGCCGCATGATCGAGTTGTAGTAGAAGATCCGGCTCGCCCCGTACTGACCCGGGAAGACACCGCCCTGGTAAGGCAAGTTGACGCCGGCTGAATCGACCAGATAGACGATCGGGATCCGGCACCGCATCGCGATCTCCTGCGCGCGGAGCATCTTCTTGATCGTCTCCGGCCACCACGAGCCGGCTTTGACGGTGGCATCGTTGGCGACAACCACCACCGGTCGCTCGGCAACTTGGGCGATCCCGGTCACCACCCCCGCGGCAGGCGCTTTGCCATCGTACTGATCGTGAGCCACGAGCAACCCGATCTCCAGGAACCGGCTGCCCGAATCGCGCAACATCTCGACCCGCTCGCGTGCGGTAAGCTTGCCCTTGGCGTGCTCGCGTTCGATCCGCTCCGCGCCGCCGCCCTCACGCAATCGAGTCTCGACCTCGCGGAGCTCTTCAGTTAGTCGCTTGAGGCTTGAGTCTCCCACGTTACTCGACGACCTCGTACCCTGGCGCCGTCGAGACGACGGTCGTGCCGGGCGCGATCTGGCGACCCTCGAAGTAGCCGGCGATCTGATCGGAGATCCCGTGCTTGCCTGTCGCTCGTCGGCGCTCGTTCAATAGGCGCCAGATGTTCCACTCGTCGTGGCTTCCGAGGCTGAAGTTGGCGCCGGCGCGAATCGTGTAGTAGCGGAAGAAGTCGTTGCGTCGCCCAACGCACTCCGCTTTCTCGGAGTCACCCTCCAAGGCGGTGCCGTACTGCATTGGGAAACCATCGACCGGGAAACCCGTTTCGTACGTTGCTTCGCTTGTCATTCGCCTCCGTTTCTCCCCACTCGGTCCGGTCTCTCCGATCGGATAACAGATTAAATCACGGTTAGCGTCACGACCATCGACAACAGGCTGGTGTACGACTACCCTTTTTGCGCCTCTAAGCGCCGTCTTTCTCTCGCGGGGTCGCGATATGACGTGGGAAATCCTCTTCGTCTTTGCGATCATTTTGATCGCGTTAGCGCTTTTTATCACCGAGCGTTTCGCGATCGACCAGGTCGCGCTGGCAATCCCGGTCGTCATGCTGCTGGCGGGAATCCTGACGCCCGCAGAGGCGCTGTCGGGATTCAGCAACGAGGCTACCGTCACGGTGGCGGCGATGCTCTCCCTGTCGCTCGGGCTGATCAAAACAGGCGTCGTCGCCACGATCGGACGATGGGCGCAGAACGCACCGCTCGGTGGGCCGCGCCGACGCTTGTTTGTCCTGTCTCTCGTCGTCGCCGCGGTGTCGCCGTTTCTCAACAACACCGCGGTCGTGGTCGTCTTCCTGCCAGTGTTCCTGGGCCTAGCCCAGCGCGACAACGAGCCGCCGTCGCTATACCTGATGCCGCTGTCGTTCGCCGCCATTCTGGGCGGCACGATCACGCTCCTGGGTACCTCCACCAACCTGCTCGTCTACGGTCTCGTCCGATCGCGCGGTTTCGACGACCTGTCCATGTTCTCGATCGCCCCGCTGGGTTTGATCTTCACGGCGATCGGGCTGGCATACATGTTCACCGTGGGCCGTTCGCTGCTCCCGCGCCGGGCCGGCACGACCGACCTGACGGGCAAGTACGAGGTCCGATCGTTTGTGACCGAGTTGACCGTTCGCCAGGGATCATCGGCGGTCGGCCAATCGCTCGGCGAGCTCAAGTGGGGCTCCGAGTTCGACATCTCGATCCTCGGACTCCGGCGCCGGCAGCGCACCCTCTGGAGCCCGGGACCCAACCGACGTCTTATGGTCGGCGACACCCTGTTTGCCAAGGGCCACCACGAGGATCTCCTATGGTTGGCGATCAAACAAGGGTTGGCGATGCCAGCCCCATCGGTGGGGGGGCCAGACCTGGAGTCGGAGGACGCGCACTTGGCGGAGGTCCTAGTCGCACCCGGCGCATCGGTCGTCGGCCGGACCTTGGCCGGGGCCCGATTTCAGCAGCGGTATCACGCCACCGTGTTGGCGGTCCAGCACCTGGGCGAGACGATCCGCACGCGACTGCCCCACGTGCGTCTCGAGGCCGGTGACCTTTTGCTCGTCCACGGGACCGCGCCGGATTTGGACGCTTTGGTGGAGGAGACCGGACTCGTTCCCCTGGGTGCCGTCCGTCGACCGACCAAGCCCCGACCCAGGGGGTTGTTCGCGGTCGGCGTTCTAATCGCTGTGGTTGTCGTCGCCGGACTCGGCCTGCTCCCGATCATGACCGCCGCACTGACCGGTGTCCTGCTGATGGTCTTTACACGCTGCGTGCGGCTCGAAGAGATCTACGCCGAGCTCGACTGGACGGTGATCTTCCTGCTGGCCGGCGTCATCCCACTCGGGGTAGCGATGGACAAGACGGGTGCGGCGCAGGGGTTGGCGGACGCGGTGGCCGAAACGGTCGGGCCCCTTGGTCCGCATCTTACCGTCGCAGCGTTTTACTTGCTGACGTCGCTGCTGACGTCCGTCATGTCGAACAACGCCACCGCCGTCGTGATGACACCGATCGCGCTTCTGACCGCGGGAGATCTAGGGATGAACCCGTACGCGCTAGTGGTGGTGGTCATGTTCGGCGCATCAGCGTCGTTCATGACGCCGGTCGGGTATCAGACGAACACGTTGATCTACGGCCCCGGTGGGTACCGGTTCCTCGACTTCACCAAAGTTGGCACACCACTCAACGTGCTACTCCTGGTCGCCGCTTCGATTCTGATCCCGTTGTTCTGGCCTTCGTAGGACTACTCGACCAGCTGCCGAAACAGGCTCGATTCACGCTGAAAGAACCCCTGCGTGTGGAACGTCTCGGGGAGATCGAACAACTCATAGTCGAGATGGTGGCAGAGCTCGTGGAGAAGTGTCCGCAGAAACGTTCGATAAGCGACCACCTGGCGGCGGGCAGCGGTTCGCATCCACAAGTCGATCTTGGCCGGCTGCCCGTCGTCGGTCGCATCGTATAAACCGTGGAGCTCGCTGTTCCGATTGGAGGGCCGAACGGCCAGCACTCGGACCGCCACCCGCGAAACCGAGAGCTCTTTCGAGAGCTCGTCGGTCAAGGACTGGCAGGCGTCCTTGATCGCGGCCCGTTTGCCGGCCGCCAGCGCAGTCTCGATGCCGTCGGCGAGCGGTCGCAGCGGCTCGGGCGAAGCCAACTCGATCTCGGTGATCGCGTCGCTTTTGTCGTAGATCGCCTGTTCGCGGCGGGTCAGCTTGGCGTAGTAGTTGAAGCGGGCGCTCAAGAGCCTACCCGGCTCGACCCTGCATAGACATTGAACCCATCCGGCTTGGTAAACCCGACCAGCGTCATGTTGAACTGGTCGGCGACGTCGACCGCCAGGCTGGAAGGCGCGCCGACGGCGACGACCATCGAGATGCCGGCCGCCAGCGCCTTTTGCATGATCTCGAACGAGGTGCGGCCACTGACCGCCAGAAAGCTGCCTGTGACGGGAATGCGACCCTCAAGCAACTCGTGGCCGATCACCTTGTCGACCGCGTTGTGACGCCCGACGTCTTCTCTTAGCACCACGAGCTCACCACTGGGCTCAAACAACCCCGCGGCGTGAATCCCGCCGGTCCGATCAAACACCGGTTGCGCCCGACGCAGCTTTTCTGGGACCGATCGGATGACGTCGGCTGAGACACGCGGTCCGTCCGGCAGCGGCTCGCAACCTCGTATCTCGATCGCCTCGAGCGACGCCTTGCCGCAGACGCCGCAGCTCGACGTCATGTAGAAATTTCGGGTCAGCAGTGAAGAATCAAAAGCGGCGGGATCGCGCAACCGCACGGTCACGATGTTGTATTCCTGGGGCTCCTCGTCCTGACAGTAACTCAGATCAACGACCGCGTCGCGGCCGTCGATCAGCCCCTCGGTGAACAGAAACCCCGCCGTCAGCTCGAAGTCGTCACCCGGCGTCCGCATCGTGACCGACACGCTCTTTTCCACCGTATGACCGGCTTCAAGCACCTCCAGCCGGATCTCCAACGGCTCCTCGACAGTGACGACGTCGCGATCCGACTTGGACGACCCATCGCGGTGGCGCGCCACCTCGACCGGCGAAGTGCTTCGTTTAGGAGAGATCATTTCTGCTCGACCATAGTAACATTGCCGCGATCCTTGGACACGGGTTACTCTAGGCTGCCGAAACCTGGTGAGTGCCCAAACGAACCAAGAGCTGTTCGATGCGTGGCGGCATGAACCGGCACCGTTGCTGCCGCTGCTGCACGCGTTTCACGATCGCGACGGCTACCTGTCGGAGGCCGCCTTGCGCGCGATCGCCAAAGAGCTGCGTCTGCCGATCGCAGATCTGTTCGGAACCATCACGTTCTACCACCACTTGTCACGCGAACCGGGTGGTCACCAAGCGCCGCGAGTGTGCACGGGGCCAATCTGCCGACTCAAGGGTGCGGCCGAGGTTCTGGGGCGGCTCGACGGCGCTACTTCCATGCCGTGCCCGGGTCGATGTGACGACCCGGTACCGGTGTTGCTCGGCGATGAGGTGTTCACCGGTGCCGAGCTCGATCGGGCCCGCTCACCGCTTCCACCACCACCACCTGATGGCGTCGAGGAGTGCGTGTTCGCCGCTATCCGTGCGTCGGTACGCGACAGCATCGAGGGTTACCGCGCGAGCGGCGGCTACCGAGCGCTACCGACCGCACTCGAGACGATGCGCCCGAACGACCTGCTCGACCTCATCGACGCCAGCCAGCTGGTTGGCCGCGGCGGGGCCGGGTTCCCGACCGGCCGCAAGTGGCGCGCGGTAGCCGACGCAGAGGGGACCCCAAAGACGATCGTCTGCAACGCCGACGAAGGTGAACCGGGCTGTTTCAAGGACCGGGCGATGATGGATCACGATCCTCATGCCGTAATCGAGGGGATGGCGCTCGCCGCCTACGCAACCGGCGCCTCGCGCGGCTTTATCTATTTACGGTACGAGTACCCCGAGACGTACCGCTTGCTCGCTCGCGCGATTGCCAACGCTGAGGCGGCAGACATGCTCGGTGATTCGATCTGCGGCACCGGGTTCTCGTTCCACCTCTTTTTGCGGCGCGGCGCCGGAGCCTACATCTGCGGCGAGGAAACATCGTTACTAAACAGCTTGGAAGGGAAGCATCCGTTCCCGCGAAACCGGCCGCCCTTTCCAGTCACCCACGGGTACGAGAACCTGCCGACCGCCGTCAACAACGTCGAAACGTTGGTCTCAGTTCCACCGATCGTGGTTCACGGTGCGGATTGGTACCGCGACCTGGGGCTCGGCGATCATGCCGGCACGAAGGTGATCAGCCTGTCGGGCGACATCGAGCGGCCAGGCAACTACGAAGTTCCAATCGGGCTGCCGCTAACGACACTGCTCCACGATTGGGCCGGTGGGCCGGGCGCTGGCCGGACCGTGCAAGCGGTGACGATGGCCGGATTGTCGGGCGGCTTTCTCGGCGGCGACGATCTAGACGTGACGCTCGACGAGCCGAGCATCCGGGCCAAAGGATCGTTCCTTGGGGCCGGCGGGGTCATGGTGTTCGACGATACCCGTGACATAATCGACATCGCTCACAGCGCGATGGAGTTCTTCGCCCACGAATCGTGCGGCAAGTGCTTTCCGTGTCGCATCGGCACTCGGCGACTGACCGAGCGACTGAACGGCACCGGCCCACAGGACGTAACTCAATGGATTGACGAAGTTACCGACATGGGAGAGACGATGAAGCAGACCAGCGCCTGTGGGCTCGGTATGGCCGCCCCGCTGATCACCGACAGCCTGATCAAGTATTTTCCTGAGCAAGTGACGGCACACGTCGGTAACAGAGGAGACACGACTCGATGATCCGCAGGACGATCGACGCACCGGTAATCGAAAAACCAACCGCGGCGCCGACCCACACGCTCGTGCTCGACGGTGAGGAGGTCTCGTTCACGGCCGGCGAGACGATCTTCGAGATCGCCGAGCGCCACCAGAAAGACGTTCCAAACCTCTGCTACGACCCACGGCTCGAGCCCTTCGGTGGGTGCCGGTTGTGCATCGTCGAGCTGGAGGGCACCAAGAACCCGGTCGCGTCGTGCACAACTGCGGCCGAGCCGGGCATGGACGTCACCACCCGGACCGCGCGGCTCGAGATGCACCGTCAGGTGTTGATGGAGATGGTGGCGTCCGAGAATCGCGACATCGATGTCGATCCTTTGAGCGGGTACGCATCACAACAGATGCGCGGGCTCGTGGATCGCTACGACGCCCGGACCGGCCGTTTTCAGGGCGCGAAATCGGGCACCAGCCGCCACGACGACGACAATCCTTTCATCAAACGCGATTACGACAACTGTATTTCGTGTTACCGCTGTGTCCGAGTGTGCGCCGAGCAGGAAGGCGATTACGCGATCAGCGTCATGAATCGTGGTTTCGATACCCAGATAACGACCGAGTTCGAGGGGTTGCTGGTGGATTCGGCGTGCACCTTCTGCGGCCAGTGCATCCAGACGTGTCCCACGGGAGCACTAGCTGATCTCAAAGCGCTGTTCAACAAGGACGTACCTGGCGAGACAAAGACGACGCGCACCATCTGTCCGTACTGTGGCGTTGGCTGCACCGTCGATGTCATGACCCGCGGCGAGCAGATCGTCGGTGTCCTGCCGGCGATGGACGGCCCCGCCAACGAGGGCGCGTTATGCGTCAAGGGACAGTTCGCGTTTGACTTTGTTCACCACCGCGATCGGCTCACGATGCCGCTCGTACGGGGCGGAGATGGTGAGCTTCACGAAGCGAGCTGGGACGAAGCGCTTGATCACGCGGCCGCTGGGTTCCGCCGAGCGCTCGACGATCACGGCCGGCATAGCGTCTATGGTGTCGCTTCCGGTCGTGCGCCCACCGAGGCTTGTTACATGATGCAGCGCTTTATACGCGCAGGCTTCGGGACCAACCACATCGATAACTGTAGCCGAGCTTGACACGCTCCCACGGTCGCCGGTCTGGCGGCCACGATCGGAAGGGGAGCGATGTCGAATCCACTCGCGGACATGGACAAGCCTGATGTGTTCTTCTGCATCGGCACGAACATGACCGAGTGCCATCCGGTGGCGGCGACGCGCATCAAGCGCGCGATCGCTCGGGGGGCCAAGCTGATCGTGGCTGACCCACGCCGGATCCCGCTTGCCGATCTGGCTGATCTGCACCTGCCGCTTCGGGTTGGATCCGACGCTGCGCTGCTGTTGGCGATGGCCCACGTGATCGAGCGCGAGGGGCTCATCGATCCGGCCTTCATCGACGCGCGCACGGTCGATAGCGAACCGTTCCTCGAGCACGTACGCAAGTTCCCACCCGAGTGGGCCGAGCGGATCAGCGGCGTACCCGCCGAGGACATCGAGCGTGCGGCGCTGTGGTACGGTACAGCAGAGCGTGGAGCGATCTATTACACGCTCGGCATCACCGAGCACATCTGCGGCGTCGACAACGTGCAATGCCTGTGCAACCTGGCGCTCATGACCGGCAACATCGGTCGCGAGGGGACCGGGATCAACCCGATGCGCGGCCAGAACAACATCCAGGGCGCCGGCGACTCGGGTGCGCTACCCAACAACTACCCAGGCTTCCAGACCGTCGTCGATCCGGCGCATCAGGCCAAATTCGCGAAGGCCTACGGCCGCGAGACCGATCTCGAGAAGGGTCCTACAAAAGTGGCAGCGCTCGAGATGTGTGGTGATCGGATCAAGGCCATGATTATCAACGGCGAGAACACGGTCGTGTCCGACCCCGATCGACAGCACTGCGAGCACGCGCTCAAGAGCCTCGACCACTTGGTGGTCATCGACATCTTCCTCACCGAGACGGCCGAGTTGGCCAACGTCGTTCTGCCAGCCACCGCGTGGGGCGAAACCGATGGCACATGCGCCAACACCGAGCGCCGCATACAACGGCTGCGGGCGGCGGTGCCACCACCTGGTGAAGCCAAGCCCGACTGGTGGATCGTGTCACAGTTGGCACAGCGGATCGGTTTCGGGGGCTTCGAGTTCGAATCCGCTAAAGACGTGTTCAACGAGCTGTGCGAGCTGTCGGTGACCTACCATGGGCTCGATTGGGACCGCGTCGAGCACAGCGAATATCAGTGGCCGGTGCCACACGCCGGGCATCCGGGAACACCGCGCCTCCATGAACGGGAGTTCATCAATGGGCGCGGGATCTTCAAGCTGATCGAGTACCGCGACCCGGCGGAGACGATCAACGACGAGTACCCGGTATGGCTGACGACCGGTCGTCGATTGGCGTCGTATCACACGCGAACTCAAACCGGTCGCGCAGCCGGCATCGATTACCTGCTTCCCGAGGAAACGCTCGAGGTCAACCCAATCGACGTCGACGCGTGGGGGTTGGCCGACGGCGAGTGGGCCGAGGTGTCGAGCCCCCGCGGGTCGTTGCGGATCAAGGTCAAGGCGACCAACCGCTCGCCGCGGGGCACTGTGTTCGCCAGCTTTAGCTTCGCCGACGTCCCGGTCAACGTGTTGACCGGTTCGGGCTACGACCCGATCACGGAAACCGCCGAGCTAAAGGTGTGCCCGGTTAGGGTCGAACCGGCGTAGCTGGGGCCTACGGCTCCATCTCGACGATGTACCCACGCGGGTTGTGGACGTCACCCCGTACTTCGATACTGGCCTCGGTGAAGTCTTCTACGTCGTTGGGCATATCGTTCCAGGTACCGGCTGTGTTATCCAGCCCCTGCCCAAAGAAGTGCGCAAAGTGCTCAATGCCGCCAACGTCGTTGGGCTCCATACCCCCAATCACGCCCTCGCTCAACCAGTTGTTGTAGTCGGCGCTCTCACCGGTGACCCAGGTCCACCCGCCCACCGGCTCGGTGGATCCAGGCGGCTGATAGAATCCAATCCAGGGACCAAGTGAAACTTGAACCGCGTTCTCTTCACCCTCCACCACCATGGTGACATCCAGGTTTACCCAGATATCGGGTTTATCCGCTATCAAGGCGTAGACAGCCGCGTTCTCTTCTTCCGACGCTATGGTGACGAGGTGTCCGCCATCCGCCTCTGCTCGTTGTTTCGCATCTTCCCAGGTGAGCCCTTCCGGCACAACGACGGCTTGGTACGTGCTACCAGCACTGGCCTGAGCGTTTTCGTCACCACCGTTCGCCGTATCATCAACGGCACCGCCGCCGCCACAGGCGACCAGTGATACGATGGCTACCGCGACCAAGATCGTGCTCAGCAACGTCAGTACCCGCATCAAAGCCTCCCTGCATTGTGTTTGGGACCAGCCACTCGCCAGGCCGTGTCGCTTTACCTACCGCGGTCGAAGACTACGCTGGTTGAAGCGCGACTTATCTTGCCGATGTAACCCTGCCAGATGGCCATTCCGGCCTGCATCCCACCTTCCCGCTCGGCGAATGACGCCCACCAGCTCTCCTGCCACGGATTGATCTCCCACTCCATCCCGGCTGGCCCCTCAGGCATGGACCAAATGAGCGTGATGTCCCATTCTCCCGTCTGGTGCTCGAAAAGCTGCGGTTTTTCCAATCCAGCTGCCTCGGCGGCCGGCGCGAGGTGCTCCCGTATGATCGCTAGGGCGGCTTGTCGTTGCCCTGGCTCGTACACCACATGCGTAATCGTGTACCACGAAACGTCGGTGAACTTGGTGGCTGTTGGAAGCTCTTGCGCGTGGAGAAGCGTCGGAAGAAACAAAACGACTCCGATAATCGTTGCCTTGATCCACATGTTACCCCCCAGGTTTGTTCTAGTTCGACGCGGTGATCTGTTGGACTACAGCTAGGGTATAGCAGGCTTCTTGGATTCTTTCAAGCTGGCACAACCCGCAGCCTCGCTGACGCTGCTTCTGGTTCTGACCGCTCTGACAACGTCTCTCACGGCGGCGATGACAGCCTCCGGCGCGTCGAACTGAATGAAGTGATCACTGTCTTCGATCACGCGGTGATCAGCATTGCTGGAGAGCGACGCGAGCTCTTCTTGCAGCTCGGCCCACACGGCCCGGAGCTGCGCCTGCAAGAGGGTCTCGGGATCGCGGCCGGCACTGAGCACGATGAGCGGCAGCGAACCAAGCGCGCCCGCCTCCCTGGCCTGAGACATGCTCTCGTCCTGCGCCTCGGACTCGGCCAAGAGGGTGGGGACCGAATGTGGCAGATAGGCGTTGGTGACGGCAGCGACGTCGGGCGGAAGCTTTCCCAGCGCCAGGCCGCCCCTCAGCCGTAGGACCCCGGTTTGGGCCAGCAACGGTCCGAGGAATCGAGTCCGTGCTGGAAGTCTAAGCCGCACTAGTTCGGGTGGGAGTCGCCGCCTCTGGTCGGGGTGTGACGAATCCACAAAGACCAGACCGGCAACTTCATCCGAGAACCGATTGGCAAACACTCGTATGTGCACGCCACCGATCGAATGACCCACCATTACATACGGTGGCGGAACATCGGCCACAGAGAGAAGCGCGTGCAGCTCGGTAGCAATCCGCCGGCTGTCTCGTGGCCCGCTTGCTTGATCACTCCACATCAAACCTGCGCGATCGTACGAACAGACTCGGGCGAATTCGGCGATTGACGGCTGCACGTCGGTCCAGACTATCGATGCGGGAGGACCGGTCCCGGCTTCTAAGACAACGGTCGGGCTTCCTTCGCCTAAACAGTGCAGATGGAGTCGTACCCCGCCGATATCGACCAATTCCCCCGGAGGAGGCAGCGCTCGCTTCGCTGCGACGCGCGACCACTGTTCGTACGAAACGCCAATTGCCAGAGACAACACGAGCCCAACCGTGCCAGCGATCACAAGGCGCTTGATCCACCGACGCATATTCCCTCAGCTAGGGACGTTCCGCGGCTGGCTCGAGCGTCGGACGAGCATCGCCGGTAAGCGGTAGTCGGGTGCCATCCGACAGAACGAACACGGCACGCCGGACCGCCCACCGGTGATCGGCAAACTCGACGTCGGCGTAGAGCCGTCCGCTGTCTCGAGCACCTACGACCGAAGCCACCAGCGCTCGCGTCCGCGGCCCAGCCGCTTCGACGCGCTCCGGGTCCAGACGACGCACACCTCCCAACAAACCGACCACGGTGTTGTCACCGCTTACGAAAGCTCGTGCGGCGGTCACCGGCGTGCCCACCTCACGCGTGTCGAGCGCGCGACGGCTGTAGGCTTGGAACAGGCCCGCCGCCAGTGCGGCAAACGCGACGAACAGCAAGACGATTCGGCTACCCGAGCGCACGCTTGAGCTCATCCGTGACCTCTCTCAAGCGCTCTGTGAACCACGTTTCCCCAGCTTCCTCGAGAACCGGTATCAGTTCGCGCGGTGTTTCGTCCAAGTACTTGCGTTGGAACCGCTCGTGACCGTCGCTCAACGCTTCCCGCATGTTGTGGAGTCGATCCGCCGCCTTGACGAGCCGCACTGCGCGGGGACCCCTGCGAATCCCCGACCAGTACACGTCTGCACTGCGATCGATGCCGAGAGCCAGGATGTTTACCGATAAAAGCGTGACACCTTCTTGGACCTCCACCCCATAGCGCTCGAGGAGGACCGTCGGGTGCACCTCGCAGTCCTCGAGGACATCGTGGAGCAGGGCGATCGCGAGTGTCGTGTCATCGATCGGCTCGGGAAACTCATCCTCGAGGATCCTCCGAACCGCCCGGGGGTGGGTGATGTATGGGACGCTCGAGGTGCGCTCCTGGCCCATGTGAGCGGCCTCGGCAAAGGCGTCGACCTCGGCTAGGTCGATCTCGGGTCCAGAGCCATTCCCCTCGGACATGCCCCGAAACTACCCATTCCTCTCGGATATGCCCCGAAACCACAAAAAAGGCTTGACAACCGCCTCCATTCGTGAGAGACTATTCGCGCTTAAAGGGCTCTACGGAACAGGGATCGACTGCACGAAAAATAGACATTCGTCAGACGCCGGTCTCGAGAACAACCAGAGGCGCGGCGTTTTTTTGTGTAGGATTACCCAGTGGACCCTTGGAGACCGGCGCGAGCCGAGTAGTGTTAACCCTGTAGTAGCAACAAGGAGTAACTAAGAAAATGCAAGGAGTACAAAGCACAATGAGTGAAAGACTCACAGGTACCGTGAAGTGGTTCAACGACGCCAAGGGTTTTGGGTTCATCCAACAGGAGAACGGCCCAGACGTTTTCGTTCACTTCTCTGCCATCCAGGCTGACGGCTTCAAGAGCCTCGCCGAAAATGATCGGGTCGAGTTCGAGGTCACCGACGGACCTAAGGGGCCGCAGGCTACGAACGTAACCAAACCAGCTGGCGAGTAGACCGTTCTTTTCCTTACAAACATTTGCGTTTGACAGACGTTGCATAACGTCGTATAAGGAATAGAGAACATCGACGTAGGCGGGCTTCGCGGCCGCCCGAACCGGCAACCCAGATCAAGCGTCCCGGCCAGGACGCGATCGGACAGCACCGTTGTGTTGAGCCGCTGAAAGGGAAAAGAGGCCGGACGTTTCGCCAACGTCGTTAGCTGACTAGCCAGTTGTGCGCCCCGCTTTTGAGCGGGGCGCACTTTTTTTTGTCTCGGCGGGTTTGACTGCGGCCACACAATCCCCACCTTAGAAGCACGATGCGCAACGACGACCAATCAGTTGCGGCGTTTGATCCGAGTCTGGGCCGGCGCGGCAATCTCGGGCTCATCCTCGGACCGATCGTATTCGTGGCGCTCATCCTGTCACCGGCACCGGCTGGTCTGAGCGCGGCCGGGTGGCGGACAGCCGCGGTAGCGACCCTCATGGCGATTTGGTGGGTCACCGAAGCGATTCCGCTCCCGGCGACCGGACTCTTGCCGTTGGCACTGTTGCCGCTCTTTGGCGTGACGTCGATTCGCGAAGCGGCGGCCCCGTTCGCTCATCCGGTCATCTTCCTATTCATGGGCGGTTTCTTCTTGGCTTTGGCGATGGAGCGATGGGCGCTCCACCGCCGGATCGCACTGCGCATCATTCACGCGATCGGCACTCGACCACGACGCATCATCGCCGGGTTCATGGCCAGTGCGGCGTTTCTCAGCATGTGGATCAGCAACACCGCGACGACGCTGCTGCTCCTACCGATCGGGCTGTCGGTATTGGGGCTGAGTCGCGAAGCTCCTGACAACGTGGGCGACGACTCTCCAGGCGCGGATTTCGCGCCCGCCTTGCTGCTGGCGATCGCGTTCGCCGCGAGCGTCGGCGGCATCGGAACGTTGATCGGCACCCCGCCCAACGCTCTGACAGCCGCGTTCATCGAGGAGACGTATGGGATCAGGATCGGTTTCGCCCGCTGGTTGCTGGTGGGATTACCGATGGTGGCGGTCGGGCTGCCGTTGATCTACGTGATCCTGACACGACTCGCGTTTCGGGTTGGACACACTGAGCTGCCGGGCGGCAATGAGTTGGTCGAGCGCGAAATCGCTCGGTTGGGGTCGATCTCAGCGGGCGAGCGCCGAGTGGCGATCGTCTTTGCGCTTGCCGCCGCAGCCTGGGTCACACGTCCGCTCCTCCAACAGTGGGTGCCAGGAATCACCGATGCCGGTATCGCGGTCATCGTCGGGTTGGCACTGTTCACCGTGCCGGGCGACCTGAAACGAGGTGAGTTCTTGCTGAACTGGACGTGGGCTCAACGACTGCCATGGGGCGTGCTGTTGCTGTTTGGCGGCGGGCTCAGCTTGGCCTCGGCGATCGATCGTAGCGGTTTGGCGGCTTGGCTGGCGGACAGCTTCGCGGCACTTGGTGGGTGGCCCTTCGCTGCGATTCTGCTATTGGTAATTGTCAGCGCAATCTTGTTTAGCGAGCTGGCCAGCAACACCGCGACAGCAGCGGCATTCCTTCCGGTTGTCGGTGCGCTGGCGATCTCGATCGGGGTCGAACCGTTGCATATCGTCATCCCGGCCGGGCTGGCTGCCAGCGGCGGCTACATGTTGCCGGTCGCTACACCGCCCAACGCCATCGTCTATAGCACCGGTCGCGTGACCGTCCCCCAGCTCGTCCGCGCCGGGGCACTGCTGGACTTGGTCTTTGTAGTCATAGTTACTGGAATCGGCTACGTAATCGTGCCGCGGCTGTTCTCGTAGCACCCTTTTCGACCCCGTAGAGAAAGTCCCGACAAGCCATGCGGGCGACTCCCGACAGACAGCGAAAGGCTTGGTTTCTACAATTTTGATGGAAGAGTGTCGATGTCCAATTGTCGACAGGCACGCCGTCGACGAGAACGATCCGATCGAAGCTCATGCTCGACCACATGCACGATGAGGAAGGAGGAGATCCATGCTCAAGATCAACCGGATTCTAGTGCCAACGGATCTCTCGGTGTGCGCCGAGCACGGAATGCGACAAGCGGTGCTGTGGTGCGAGCGATACGGTGCTGAACTGCACGTTTTTAATGTCGTCGCGGACACCGAGCCGGGATCCGTCAAAGACAAGGAGGAGCGAGCAAGGGTGGCCCTCGCGGATCACCTCGAGCAATACGAGCCCCTCGAGTTCAAGACCAAGCTAGAGCTCCGTTTCGGAGGCCCGGCGGCAAAACAGATCACGCAGTACGTGACCGAAGAGTCGATCGATCTGATCGTCATGGGCACGCATGGAAGGACCGGGTTGTCTGGGCTCCTCATGGGGAGCGTGGCCGAAAACGTGTTACGTGACGCGCCGTGTCCGGTGCTCGTCGTGCCGATACACGAACGCGAAATGGGAGAAGCACCACCGTCGCGTATTCTCGTACCGGTAGACTTCTCGGACTGGTCGCACAACGCCGTCCGCTACGCCAAGGCGATCGCGGCGGCGCACGGGGCGAAGATCCTGCTCCTGCACGTCATCGAGGACGTCGTGCTTCCCGACTTCTACCTCGCTGCCGGTACTGCGTTGTTCTTCCAAGAACCCGAGATTCGGCGCAAGTCCGAGGAACGCCTGAAGATGATGTTCCGCGGCGTAGGTGGACCCGATGTGCCGATGGAAGCGCATGTCATCAATGGTCGGGCCGCGCTTGACATCGCTGGATTTGCAGAAGAGAACGACATCGACTTCATCGTGCTCCCGACGAGTGGGCTCAGCGGAATCAACCGATTGCTTATCGGCAGCGTCGCCGAAAAAGTTGTCCGTCGGGCGGTGTGCCCGGTGTTGACGCTGAAGCCATTTGGACACCAGCTGATCGACATCGCAGCATCGCAATCAAAAATCCCCGCGGAGGTTGCCTCATGACAGGCAGTGCCACAACAACGCTTGCACGGCCACAATGGGCGAAGGAGCTCGAGAGGTTCACCGAGCGCAATGCAGGACGGATGACAACCCTGGAGATCGACGACTCTGACCTCGGAGCCCAGGAGATCCTCACGTGGCAGCTGCGTGGCATGTCCTACGATCACGCCAACGACGAAGTCGAGATCATGTTTGGGGGCTTTGTCGATCCAGGACAACACATGACCCACGTTATCCGCGGCGTAATCGAGATCGATCTGCTGACATCGAGCAAGGGCCTGGACGAGGCGCTTCGAGTAGCCACGGCGAAGGGACAGACCTTGCTGCGACTCTCGACCCACGAGTAAAGGGCGGGCAACAGTATATTGGGGCGCTAAGTGTCGATCAGCGTCCTGACGGTATTCCTCTACGCGCTCGCGACCGCGTTGGCGACCGGTCTCGGAGCGCTCCCGTTCGCGCTCGTGCGCCGGCCGGCGAGAAGCTGGCTCGGGATTTCCAATGCGATCGCTGCCGGCCTCATGCTAGCGGCCAGCGCCGGCCTTTTCCGCGAAGGCTTCGCATACGGCGTGTCGCAGGTCTTGGCCGGGGCCGCGTTTGGCGTCGGGTTCATCCTGCTAACCGGGCGCTGGCTCAAAGACGACCACGGATTCCGAATCGGCAAGCTGCAGGGAGTCGACGCCCGCAAAGCGCTACTGATCGTCGGCGTCATGACCCTCCACTCGGTGACCGAAGGTGTCGGACTGGGCGTGTCGTTTGGCGGTGGCGCCGCGCTGGGTGTCTTCATCACGGTGGCGATCGCCGTTCACAACATCCCCGAGGGGTTGGCGATCAGTCTGGTTTTGGTCCCGCGCGGCGAATCCGTCTCACGGGCGGCGGCTTGGAGCGTGTTCTCGAGTCTGCCGCAGCCACTTCTGGCGGTGCCCGCGTTCCTGTTCGTCGAGACGTTTCGGCCTTTCCTGCCGTACGGGCTTGGGTTTGCCGGCGGAGCGATGATCTGGATGGTGATCGCCGAGCTCGTTCCCGACGCACTCGAGGACGCACCGAGAATCTCAGTCGTGATCAGCGTCGCGTTGTCGATCCTGGCGATGCTCGCCTTTCAAGCCGTGCTGCGCGGCTCATAAGGCTCGTGCTGAGAACAATTTCTTTCCGAGCGCCAGCCCGCCGACGCACCAGCTGATCATCGAGGTTGCGGCTAGCGTCACCACCCCCCGCGCCTTTGGACGATTCCAATCGGACGTGCTCCCATAAGGACACGATATCGTCCTGAGCAACGTTCATGTTCGTCATCGGGGTCGCGTACTCTGCGAAGAGCTGCCGCGCCGCGGGATCATTCTGAATCATCGAGTCGGGGTGACGCCCGCCAGGTCAGGTCCGACCAGTCGGCCACCGCCGATCGTGTGGGACGCCACACAACCACGCTCCTTGAACAGTTGCGCCCCCCTGGAGGCCAGCTCTTCATCGACCGGCCCCTGCGGCGCGCGGACGGGCAAACCCGCGGTCTCCGCCACCGCGGCCGAGTCCCCTGCCGATGGGCTGGACGGGTGGGTGTCTGTCGGGTGAGCCCTGGATAGGGGCGTAGAGAAAAACGGGCTCTATTTGTGGGGGATTTCCCCACAGACTACTCAGTAGGTCTTCAGCAGACCAGTCCGGAGAGCGAAACGCACCAGCTCGGAGCGATGCCCGATCTCGAGTTTCCGCATCACTCGCGACCGATAGGTGTCAACCGTCTTTGGGGAAACCCCCAACCGACCGCCGATCTCGACAGCCGTGAACCCCTCGGCCGTCAGGGTGAGGACCTCCCGCTCCCGGCGGCTCAGTCGCTTTAGCTCGCTCACCGCCGGCTGTTCAGCCCGGCGCACGTATCGATCCACGATGTATGTACTTGCTTCAGGCGGCATGTAGGCACCTCCCTGCGCCACCACCCGCAGTCCCTCGACCAGCTCTCGATCGGCTCTGGTCTTAGTGAGATAGCCGCTCGCCCCAGCTTCTATCACGGGACCGAGGTGCTCTTGTTCGGAGTGCATTGTGAGCACTATCACTCTGCTATCGCCGTCTAGCGCGCGGATCCTCCGCGTCGCCTCCAGACCACCGATGCCGGGCATCGACAGATCCATGACGACCACGTTGGGCTCGCGCTCTCGAACGACGTCAATCGCCTCTTCCCCGCAGGAAGCTTCGCCGACCACTTCGATGTCCGTCTCGGCATCCAGCAGCGAACGAAGCCCTGCCCGCAGGACGGCGTGATCATCCACGAGAAGAACGCTGATCATATACCCGATGGTACTGGGACTCAGCCGGCTTGTCTGTCGGGGGGGGGCGCAACTCTGGGTAGGGAAAGTCCGCACACCAGGGGCGCGGCGTGGCTAGAGGTTCTTCAACAACCCCACGCTGAGCGCGAATCGCACCAGCTCGGACCGATGCGAGAGTTTGAGCTTCTCCATGATCCGAGATCGGTAGGTGTCCACGGTCTTGGGTGAAATGAAGAGCTTTTCGCCGATCTCCCGTGAGCTGTACCCCTCGGCGGTCAGCGCCAGCACCTCTTGCTCGCGAAGCGTGAGTCGCTCCAACGCCCCAGGTTCACCTTCCGACGCCATCTTGTATTCGCGCAGCAGACGACTCGTCGCGCTAGGCGGCAGAAAAACCTCACCCCGCGACACGACACGAATCGCCTTGACCAGATCTTGGTCGGCGCTGGTCTTGGTCAGATAACCGTTCGCCCCAGCCTCGAGAACCGGCACCAGGTGATCCTCTTCGGCGTGCATCGTCAACACGAGCACTTTGGAAGCGAGCTCGAGCGCGGCGATCCGACGCGTGGCTTCGAGGCCTCCTGAGCCGGGCATCGACAAGTCCATCACGACGACATCCGGGTGTAAGGTCTGCGCTCCCTTGACGGCTTCGTCGCCGGTCGACGCGTGACCGACAACCTCGAGGTCCGGTTCCGCCGAGAGCAGCGACTCTAGGCCCGCCCGGAGGATCGCATGGTCGTCGGCGAGTAGGACCTTAATCCGTTTCGTCACCGTCACCTCCGGATCCGATTGATGGTACCGCAACCCGAACTCTCGTCCCTGCGCCGGGATGGCTGTCGATTGCCAGCTCCCCGCCGGCGTTTCTGGCGCGCTCCCGCATGCCGACGATCCCGAGCCCCCGGAGCCCGAGCTGGGCCGGGTCAAACCCCAGGCCGTCGTCCTCGATCATGGCCGAGATCCCGGCCGAACCGGTGCGGATACGAACGACCACGGCGTCCGCCTGAGAGTGCCGCATAGCATTAGCGAGCGCTTCCTGCACCACCCGGTATAGCGCTAGCTCGGTGTCGCGACTCAGGCGCGGGACACCCGGACCTCGTTCCACCTGCACCTCTACCGTGAGCTCGCCAGAGTCACGCAGCGAACGCACATGTGCTTGGATCGCTGCCACGACGCCAACTTCCAACGCTGGCGGGCGCAAACCGCGTGCGATTCGTCGCACCGCATCCGCGCACTCCTGGATCTCGCCGCGCATCTCGTCCATGAGGCTCTCGCGTTCCTCCGACTCCGGCGCTTGCCGTGCAAGCCGCAGGCGGACCATCAGTGCCGCTAACCGTTGCGCCATGTCGTCGTGAAGCTCCAGCGCGATCCTCTCGCGCTCCTCCTCGGCCGCCCTCAGCGCCGATACGCCCCACTCACGCAACCGATCCCGTTCGGTCACGTCGCGCACCGCCGCGATGACGAACGTTGCCCCATCGATCCGCACCGGACTCAGGCAGATATCGACCGGGATCATGGCACCGCTCTTGTGCTGGCCGCTGAGCTCAATGCCCGTGCCTATAGGTCGGACCGTTGGCGCAGCGGAATACGTCGCCCGCTCCTCGCGGTGCCGACTCCGCAGTTCACCGGGTACCAGGATTTCGATGTCGCGCCCCAGGAGCTCCTCGGGCTCGTACCCAAACAGCTCCTCGACCCGGACGTTAAAAGCCCGAATCAGTCCCTGTTCGTCCACCACGACTATGGCGTCTGGCGCGGCGTCGAATACGACCCTCAGCGCCTCGGTTGTCAGGCTCTCGCTCTTCGGGCTTCCCATCGTCTTCACGACGAGGCGTCTCCTCTGGGAATGCATATACTCGATGGCATGGCCGCTTGATCGAGCTGGGTCAACGACAAAAACGTCGCGCTTCTGACCGATCTTTACCAGTTCCCCATTGGCGTGCACGTTTTTTGGAGTCTAACTCGACCCGTCGAACGTAACTCAAACGAGGCGAAGCGACTTGAACGAACGAAACGACTACCACATGGACCCCGAGACCTTTCGGCGTCGCGGTCGTGAGGTCGTCGACTGGATCGCTGATTACATGGAGCGAGTCGAGACGTTTCCGGTTCGTTCAAGCGTCGCGCCGGGCGAGATCCGCGCTCGGCTGCCCGCAGAACCGCCAGAGACGGGCGAACCGTTCGAGGCGGTGTTGCGCGATCTCGAGGAGATCATCCTCCCCGGGATCACTCATTGGCAGTCGCCGAACTTCTTTGCTTACTGGCCAGCTAACAGCTCGGGCCCGGCGGTGTTGGGTGAGTTCCTCTCGGCGGGGTTGGCAGTGCAAGGCATGTCGTGGGAGACGAGCCCGGCGTGCACCGAGCTCGAGACCCACGTTCTCGATTGGATGCTCGACATGCTCGGGCTGCCCGAGCGGTTTCATTCTTCATCGGCGGGCGGTGGCGTGATCCAGGACACGGCATCGAGCGCGACCCTTTGCGCGCTCTTGGCGGCGAGAGAGCGGGCCACCGATTTCGCCACCGATCGTAAAGGGTGTGACCGATCACTGGTCGCCTACGGTTCGACCCAAGCCCACTCGTCGGTCGAGAAAGCGGTTCGAATCGCTGGACTGGGGAGCGAGCAACTGCGGCTGATCGATGTCGACGATCAGTACGCGATGGACGCGTCGGTGCTCGAGCGCACCATCGAGACCGATCTCGACGCCGGCCTTACACCGTGCTTTGTCACCGCCACTGTCGGGACGACGTCGTCGGGCGCCATCGATCCAGTGCGTGCAATTGGCGAGATCGCCGAGCGTCACCGGGTCTGGCTCCACGTCGACGCGGCGATGAGCGGTACGGCAGCGATCTGTCCGGAGTTTCGATCTGTCCACGACGGCGTCGAGCTGGCGGATAGCTACTGCGTGAACCCGCACAAATGGATGTTCACCAATTTCGACTGCGACCTCTTTTACGTAGCGGATCGAGCGACGCTCGTCCGAACGCTGAGCGTCCTGCCCGAGTACTTACGCAACCGCGCCACCGAGTCGGGGGCGGTGATCGACTACCGCGACTGGCACATCCCGCTTGGCCGCCGGTTTCGATCGCTCAAGCTATGGTTGGTGATTCGCCACTACGGAATCGAGGGACTACGGCACCACGTGCGGCGCCACGTCGAGTTGGCCAGGATGTTCACCGGTTGGGTCGAGGCCGATCGCGACTTCGAGCTGGCGGCGCCGGTACCGCTGAACCTGGTGTGCTTTCGCCACCGTGGCGGCGACACGATCAATCAGACGATCATCGAACGCGTCAACGACTCCGGGAAACTCTTTTTGACGCACACACGACTGAACGACCGGCTCGTGCTGCGGTTGGCGATCGGCCAAACCCACACCGAAGAGCGCCACGTGCAGGCGGCTTGGGACGTGATCCGGGCCGCAGCAGCCGAGGTCACCAGCGAGTGAGCGGTCGCGCCACGTGGTGCCTGCTGGCCGTCTTGTTCTGTGGCTGCGGAAGTCGCAGCTCGACTCCCAGCCCACCACCGGGGATGGCAGTCATCGATGGCGGTGCATACCAAGTCGGGAGCGACGATGCGGAGCGCGAGGTCGGCTACCAACTCTCGCCTCCGGTTGTGCGGGAGCAACAGTGGTATGACGTTTGGGAGGCCCCAGCACACGAGGTAGACATCGAGCGGTTCGCGATCGATCGCACACCGGTCACGCAAGGCGAGTACGCTGAGTTCGTAGCCGCCACCGGTCGCGACGCGCCGGGCATCGACTCGTTGGCCTACTTAAAACAGGGGTTTCTGGTGCACCCGTTTGATGAGGCCCGCCCGTACCTGTGGCGCGACGGACTACCTCCGCAACGACTCGCCGATCATCCGGTGGTGCTTGTCGATCGTCTTGATGCCGAGGCGTTTTGCGCGTGGCGTGGCAAGCGCACCGGACACCAAGTGCGGCTGCCGACCGAAATCGAGTGGGAGGCCGCTTGTCGTGGCAGCACCACACGGCTGTTCCCTTGGGGGCACGAGTGGGCCGACGGACGGATTCAGGCCGGCGCGACCGGTACCGCCTCCGTTCGCGATCACCCCGATGGTGCGACCCCAACTGGCGTGCTCGATCTGGCCGGCAACGTTTTCGAGTGGACGGACACGTCGATGCGCGGCGGCGACCCGGTGCTCAAGGGGTGTGCGTGGGACGACGCTCCGGGAACGTGTCGATGCGCGTTCCGCCACGGCCGTCCGGCCGTATCCAAACACATCTTGATCGGGTTTAGGTGCGCGGCGGATCTCTAGCCGCGCGACAGCGGGGCTACTCGACCTCCACCCCGTGCCAGAACGCCAGGTGATCTTTTATATGACTGGCTTTTGATTTCGGATCGGGGTAGTACCAGGCGGCATCCGCGTTTAGCTCACCGTTCACCATCACGTGGTAGTAGCTCGCTTCGCCCTTCCACGGGCATGTCGTCTGAGTCTGGCTGTCTTGCAGGTAGTCGCGGTTTACCGAGTCGGGCGGGAAATAGTGATTCCCCTCGACCACGACCGTCTCCTCGCTCTCAGCGATCACCGTGCCGTTCCAAATCGCTTTTGGCATGACCCATCCTCCTGATCTGGTTGTCGCCGACGTCGAGCCTTTCTTATCGGTACGAATCCCGGGTCGGCTCCATTCCGCTTTCTCGGCGTGGACGCTAGAAACTGATCGGCCGAGGCGCTAGGTCAGTAGGAACTTCATTCCAGCCACCAGCAGGACGATCGCCAGGAGCCGCCGAATCGTCGGGCCCCCGAATCGACCACTGCCGAGTCGCGATCCGATCGTACCCCCCACCGCAGCGGCTGCCACCAACAGCCACACGCTCGCCGGTGGACCGCCGCCAACGACCGCGTGCGCCGCCAGACCTGCGATCGAGTTGACGAGGATGAACGCCGCTGACGCCGTCGCGGTTTCCTTGGCCCCCGCCCAGCCCGCGGCCAACAACAGCGGGCTCAGGAAAATCCCACCTCCGACGCCGGTCAATCCGGCCAGGAACCCTAGCCCGGCACCGATCAGCAACGCGACCCCCACGAGCGGCGGCTTGACCCCCGGCTCCGCCGCGCTAGCTGCGGTCCGTGCCAGCTGGTAGGCGGCGACGACCAACACGCCGCCAACGAGCCATCGATAGACGGGATCCGCCAGCGTCATCGCTCCACCGACCGCCGCTGCCGGGATCGAGGTCACCGCGAACGGAAGGAAGAGACGCCACGAAAACCAACCCCCGCGTGCGAAATAGAAGACCGCCAGCGATGCGACGACGATGTTGAGCGTTAGAGCGGTCGGCCGCATCACGAGCGGGGCCACGCCAAACAGCGCCATCACGGCGAGGTAGCCGGATGCGCCGCCGTGGCCGACGGTCGAGTACAGGATCGCGATCCCGAGAACCGCGAGCGCCAGCCCCCATGCGTCGGGCGTCACTCCGCGTCGACCACGCGAATCGCGATCGCCTCGAAGTCGAAGGTGATCTCGTCGGCGACTTTGATGGTGCCTCCGGCGGCGCTGTACGGCTTGATGCCGAAGTCGGTCTGCTTGACCGAGAACGTTCCGGTTGCGGTCAGCGTGTCGCCCCGCTGCGCGATGGTGACGTCGACCGCGACCGGGCGTGTTCGTTTTGCGATCGCCAACCCTCCAACAACTTGGACGCCGCCGTCGATCGCGGTGACGATGCGCGACACAAACTCGATCGTCGGGTACTCACTCGGTGGCAGCACTGACTCGCGCATCGCGTGCTCGACCTTCGGCGCGTCCTTTTCGTCGGCCCCTTCCGGAATGACGCTCAGCCCGGCAGTCGGAAAGGTGACCTCGATGCTCGATGCCGGAATGTTGTCGGGATCATACAGGATCGTCCCGTCGAACTCGGTGGCTCGGATCCGATGCATGTGCCCAAACGCACCAAAGAGCCCGGCCTTTCCGGTGACCAGATCGAAACGGCTCTGGGGAGCAATGCGGTACGCAATCGGCGCCAACACATCCGCCGTGGAATCAATAGTTGTTGTCGGTTGGAAGCTTCCTGTGATCGCGAACGGTGTCGCCAAAAACAGGATCGCGGTGCGCATCACGCGACGACTCTAGGCGACTGCGGCGCTCTTGAGCTCCTTGACCATCGCGTCGACGATCGCCCGCGCGTCGCCGAACACCATCATCGTGTTCTCGCGGTAGAAGAGCGGGTTGTCGATGCCGGAGAAGCCCGGGTTCAGGCTCCGCTTCACGACCATCACCGTGCGCGACTTGTAGGCTTCGAGAATCGGCATCCCATAGATCGGTGAGCTGGGCTCGTCGAGCGCATCGGTATTGATGATATCGTTCGCGCCCAGTACGAGCGTCACGTCGGTCTCCGGAAAGTCGCTGTTGATCGCGTCCATCTCGAGAACCTGGTCGTAGGGGATGTTTGCTTCCGCCAGCAGCACGTTCATGTGGCCAGGCATCCTTCCCGCCACCGGATGAATCGCGAACCGCACGCGTACACCCTCCGCCTCGAGACGCTCGGTCAGCTCGCGTACCGGGTGCTGGGCCTGAGCGACCGCCAACCCGTAACCCGGTATGATGATCACCTCGCGGGCGCCGCGCATGAGCTCGGCAGCGACCTCGACGTCGCCGATGTTGACCCCCTTGGCCGCCGCCTGCGCCTGGACGTTGCTGGCATCGCCGGCTGCAAGGTCGCCCTCGCCAAACCCACCCATCAGGACCGAAGAGATCGATCGATTCATCCCGCGTCCCATGATGATCGACAGGATCAAGCCGCTGGCTCCAACCAACGAACCGGTGATGATCAACAAATCGTTACCGATGATGAAACCGGTCGCCACCGACGCCCAGCCCGAGTAGCTATTGAGGATCGAGATCACGACCGGCATGTCGGCACCGCCGATAGCGACGATCCAGACGATGCCAAACAACCCGGTCACGATGACCGTCAAATAGAGCGGCATCGCGTCCTGGGTCGCGACGAACCAAACGCCGAGGCCTAGCGTCGCAATGCCGATCAGCGCGTTGAGCGCGTGACGGCCTGGCCATGTGATCGGGCGACCCGGCACCCGACCGTTGAGCTTCGCGAAGGCGACCACGGAGCCGGTCCACGTGACCATCCCGATCATCACACCGAGGAAGATCTCGATCGAGCCGATCGTGCCGGTGTGCTCGCCCTTGTGAAAGGCGCCCAAGCTGACCAAGGCGGCGGCCAACCCGACGAACGAGTTGAAGAGCCCAACCGTCTCGGGCATAGCGGTCATCGGGACTTTCTTGGCAACGACGCCGCCGACGACACCGCCCATCGCGGCGAAGATCGCGATCCTCGCGTACGCCTGGACTTGTGGTTGGGCGAGGGTGATCCCGACCGCGATCAGCATCCCGAGAACCCCGAGCATATTTCCGCGCCGCGCGGTTGCCGGTGATGACAATCCCTTGAGGGCCAGGATGAAGAGGATCGATGCCACCAGGTAGGCGACGGTCGTGATCGCTGGGAGCGACGTCATCGCTTGCGGAACATCCTGAGCATGCGCTGGGTGACCCAGAACCCGCCGACGACGTTGATCGCAGCGAAGGCGACCGCGACCAACCCCATCTTGCCCGGCAGATCGAGCAGCGCCTCACCACCGGCAATCATCGCACCCACGAGAATGATGCCCGAGATCGCGTTCGAAACCGACATTAGAGGCGTGTGGAGCGCGGGCGTGACCTTCCAAATCACCTGCCAACCGACGAAGCACGCCAACACGAACACCGTCAAGTGGCTGAGAAACTCCTGCATTACGCCTCCGCGCCGGCCGCGCTCTCGACCGGGGTTTCGGGTTCGGCCGCGCCGGTCGGCGACGAGCGTCGATCGGTACCGGCGTGAACGACGGCTACCGCGCCCACGATCTCGTCGGTGAGATCGATCACCGGTCCGTCTTCGTCCCAAGCTTGAAGCAGGAGGTTCATCACCGTCCGGGCGTAGAGCGCGCTCGATTGATCCGCCATCCTCGAGGGCAAATCGGTATAACCGAGGATCTTGACGCCATGGGCCTCGACCGCTTCGTCGGCACGGGTCAGGGCGCAGTTGCCGCCGCGTTCGGCCGCCAGATCGACGATCACCGATCCGTGCCCCATCGACCTGACCATCTCCTCGGTGATGAGCACCGGGGCCGCCTGGCCGGGAATGACCGCCGTCGTGACGATGATGTCAACGTCGGCGACGTGGCTAGCCAGCAACTCTCGCTCGCGTTCGAGGAACGCATCTGATTGCGTGCCCGCGTATCCGCCGGACGTCTCCTCGATCGCTTCCAGGTCGAGCTCGATGAACTTCGCACCCAGCGACTCCACCTGCTCACGCACCGGCGGTCGGGGATCGAAGGCTCGTACCACCGCCCCCAGCCGATGCGCGGTGGCGATCGCCGACAACCCGGCCACACCGGCGCCGATGACGAGCACGTGTGCCGGCGTGACCGTACCGGCCGCCGTCATGAGCAGCGGGAAGTAGCGACCGAATTCGTTGGCGGACTCGAGCACCGCCTTGTAGCCGGCGATGTTTGCCATTGCCGACATGGCGTCCATTTTCTGAGCTCGCGCGATCCGCGGGATGGCCTCCATGGCGAGCGCAGTGACCCCCCGATCGACCAGCGCTTGCACGATCTCCGGGCTCGCCTCGGCGGTCAGAAATGAGACCACGATCGCCCCCGAGCGCATGCGCCCGATCTCCTCGGGCGTCGGCGGGCGGACCTTGAGCACCACGTCCGCCTCCCACGGCGTATTGTCGGTGACGACCGTCGCGCCAGCCTCGACGTACGCCTGGTCGGGGACCGCGGCCGCTACGCCCGCGCCCGACTCAACGGCGAATACGGCGCCGCGTTCGGACAGCTTGCGCACCGTCTCCGGCACCGCGGCCACACGGCGCTCGCCGAGCCGTGTCTCTTTCGGAACCCCAAACTTCATGTGCCTCCAGGAAAAATTGATCCGCCCCAAGATACCGACGTCGTTACGGAGCGACACCCTGTTTTCGGCGCCTCGTCACGAGTATCCTAGTGGGATGAGTGAGGGACGAATCGAAGCCATTCATATCGTCGTATCCAAAGGGGCACCACCGACCGCCGTGCAAGCGGTGCAGGCGGTGACTGGACAAGGGCTCGAAGCGGATCGCTATGCGACCGGCAACGGCGTGAAGCCCGGAAAAGCGGGCGGCAAGCGCGCCGCCACACTGATCGAGGCCGAAGCGATCGAGGCGCTCGGGTGTGATTATGATGTTCGAATCGGGCCCGGTGAGTCGCGGCGCAACATCACCACCCGCGGCGTCGCGCTCAATCATCTGGTCGGGCGGACCTTCCAGATCGGCGAGGCCGTATTGCGCGGCGTCGAGCTCTGTGAACCGTGCAACTACCTCGAGAGCCTTACCCAGCCGGGGCTTCGGTCCGGACTCGTCCACCGCGGCGGTCTCCGGGCGGAGATCCTCGAAAGCGGCATGATAAGAGTCGGAGACGTGATCCATGCCTAAACGAGACTGGTCGAAAATCAGTGACTCACGACTGGTCCAGGTCCTGGTCGTGTACTTGGCAGGCGGCTGGGCCACGCTGGAGGCCACCGGGCTACTGGTTGACGCTTTCGACGGGCCAAAATGGGTAGTCCGGAGCGCGTTCGAGGTTCTGCTCGTCGGGTTCTTCGTCACCCTGCTCCTCGTATGGGCGCATTCACGATCCGCCGCCGAAAAGGACGAGCCCAGCCGAACGAGTCGGCCGTTACTCGCCGGCGTGCTGACGATCTCGCTGTTGCTAGCCAGCGCCGCGATGTGGTTCATCGTGCGAGATCGGGGTCGCAGTGTTGGCCCACAGCTGGCGGTCGCCGAAAGCGCCGGGCCCGGAATCGCGATCCTGCCCTTTAGCGTCAACGATCCCGAGCTGAACCGGTGGCGCGAGGGGATGGTCGACCTTCTGTCGACGAATCTCGACGGCGCCGGGGGTCTGCGGGCCATCGACAGCCGGACGGTGCTGGCACGCTGGCGTCAGCAAGCATCAGCGGATCAAACAGCCGACTTGCCGACCGCGTTGCAGGTCGCGCGCTCGAGCGGCGCCCGATACGCCGTAGTCGGCAGCGTCGTTTCGAGCGGCGACAACATGCGGGTAGGAGCGGATGTCTACGATCTTGAGGACGGAACCAACCTCGGCCGGGAGCAGGTCGAAGGCGCGCCGGATTCCATCTTCGGGCTTGTCGACCAGCTGTCGATCCAAGTATTGAGTTTGGTCCTCGAAGAGGGTGACGACGAGCTGCCGACAGTCGATCTGGCCGGCATCACGACGCAATCGGTCCCAGCACTCAAGTCGTACCTGGAGGGTGAAACTCTGTTGCGGTCGTCGAGCTTCCGGGAGGCGATCCCGGCGTATGAGGAGGCGGTCGAGGCCGATTCGACGTTCGCGCTGGCGTACTATCGGCTGAGCAGCGCGCTGAGTTGGCTGGAATCCCTCAGTGAGCGAACTCAAGAGACATTGGACGAGGCAGCCCGGTACGCCGACCGCCTACCGGAACGCGACCGCAATCTGCTCAAGGTGAGTCAAGCGTTTTATGACAATCGACCCAATGCCACCGAGCTGGCGTTGACCGCCACGCAACGCTATCCGCAGGACCCCGAGGCGTGGTTCCTCCTCGGCGAGGTCTACTTCCACCGGCCGACTCAGGCGGTGGCCACACGCGAGGAGCAGGATGGCGCGTTCAGCCGTGCAACGGACCTCGATCCATCCTACACACCGGCTTACATCCATCCACTCGGTAACGCATTCAGATACGCCGACAGTACGGCAGCGACCCGGCTGATCGAGCAGTACGAACAATACGCCGCCGGTACCGAGTATGACATTGCCTATGAGACAGGGTATAGCCTCATGTTTGGCGATTCGCTCGACCGGGCCCAACCCTCCATCCTCGACACGCTTTCCACTTTCGTCCTGGGCCGAGTAGCCAACCTGCTTCAGCACCCGCGGGCGTTCAGGCTGCGCAATGAAGCCATGCTACGACTGGCCGATCGACCGGACGCCCCGGGAAACCTGATTCAGAACTTCCTCCCGTTCATCATGATCAATGACGGACGGCTCGAAGATGGGCTCCGCGCCCTGGCAGATAGACCCATCGACGATAACTACTTCAACTTGATGTTGGCTTTCTACTACTGGGGAGGCGGCGGCAGCGGATGGGGTGCCACCGCATTGGCGGCAGCCTCGGAGCTCGGCCCGGCCGACAGCCTACCGAGCACCAAATGGCTGGTCGCTGCGTTGCTGGCGATCGAAGACGGGCGCGAGCAGGAGGCCGACTCCATTAGAGTCTTAGCTCAGGAGTTTAGCGATCGTTTTTATGCTGAAGGCGATTCGGCACAGGCACGCGGGATCAGGCGCGGCATCATGACGCTCCAAGGGCGCCGTGCGATGTTGGAGGGCCGCGATGAAGAGGCGTTTCGGTCGCTGGATGAGGCGTTCCGCGATGACACATCGTTCTTCATGGTCGGGTGGATGATGGAGCTCCTCGACCGCATGGGGCGGCCGGAAGATGCGATCCGTTACGGGTTGGTTTTCGGCCCGAGCCCTTGGGCGGGGATCCCGCTGGGAAAGCTGTACGAAAAGACCGGCGATCGAGACCGAGCGCTCGAGGCGTACGGCTGGGTGACGCTGGCGTGGGAGGACGCGGATCCGCTGCTCCAGCCCATGATCGCGGAGGCACGCCAGGCGATCGCCAGGCTGCAAGGGCTCCAGCGCGGCTGAACCCCGTACGATCTACTCGATCTCGAGCAACACCTTCAGCACACCCGGCTTAGCGGCGTACTCAAACGCGTCGAGCCCGTCCTCGAGCGGGTACCGGGCGTGAATGAGCGGTGCGACATCGAACGTTCCGCTGGCCAATAGCTCCAGCGCCGGCGCAAACGGCCCACAGCGCGAACCCACCAAAGTGATCTCGTCGACCACCAGCGAAGAAGCATCAAACGTCAGATCGCCGGCGTAGGTGCTCTTGAGGATCAGCGTGCCCCGCGGGCGGAGTGCACGACGTGCGGTTGCAAACCCGTCGGCGTTGCCGGTGCACTCGACCGCGATGTCGAACGTGGCGGGCTCGATCGAGTCCGGGTCGCCGATCGCGATCGCATGCGACGCGAGCAACTCTAGCTTCTCGAGGTGGCGCCCGATCACGGTCAGGTCGCACCCCGTCAGCACCAACGTCTGAGCGATCAGCTGACCCAGCTTGCCGTCGCCGACGACGAGCACACGATCGGTGGCGCTGACATCGATCTGTTGTTGGATCTCGAGCGCCGCCGCCAACGGCTCGGTGAACGTGGCTTGATCGTCGGACACGTTCTCTGGCACCTCATGCAGATTGTCAATCGGCAAAGTCAGGTACTCGGCAAACGCGCCATGGCGGTCGACGATGCCGAGCACCGTTCGATGCTCACAGTGCGTCTTGCAGTCTTCGCGGCACGCCCGGCAGTCGCCGCAGACCGCGTTGATCTCGCCCACGACGCGGCGTCCCATCAGCTCGCCGGATCCGGTTTCGACCACACCGACGAACTCGTGACCGAGCACTCCAGTGAATGGGTAGTAACCGCGAACAAGCTCTAAGTCGGTGTTGCAAACCCCGGCGCGCTGGACCTTGACGCGCGCCTCGCCGGCCGGCGGGTCCGGAACTGGAACGTCTCGCACCGCGAGCTCGCCGTCCTCGAGCCAGATCGCCTTCACTGCTCGCGCCCCGGGCCAGCCTGCAGAAGCCCGGCAGCGAGCGTTTCCAAACGCGCGATCGACGCGTCGATGTCGCCGATCGTCGTCCGCGGATTTATCGGACAAAAGCGCAGCACAACCCGTCCGTCGAGCGTCGTCGAGCTGACCATCGTGAAGCCGTCATCGATGCTGGCCTTGACGAGCGCGCCGCTAATCCGGTCGGCCTCGGAATCGGATAGCCCAGCGGGCGCGTAGCGAAACGTGACCACCCCGAGCTGGGCCGGCGTCACCACCTGCCAAGCAGAAGACGCACGAAACACGGTGTCGGCGTGCTCGGCGTAGTCGAGCCCTTTCTCAACCGCCTCGCGGAACGCGGCCAGCCCGAACACTTGGATCGACAGCCACAGCTTGAGCGCCCGAAAGCTGCGCGTCAGCTGGACACCGTAGTCGGCGAAGTTGATCTCTTCGGTCTCACCTTCGACATCGCGCAGGTAATCGGCGCGAACTGCGAACGTGCGCGCCAGAGAGCGCGGCTCTTGGACCAGCACACAGCCGATTTCATACGGTTGAAACAGCCACTTGTGCGGATCGAGCGCGAGGGAGTCGGCGCGCCCGAGACAGGCCAGCGCGGTTCGCCCACGATCGGTGAGTACGGCAGCGCCTCCGTAAGCGGCGTCTACGTGCAGCCACAGATGCTCGGCCGCACAGAAGTCGGCCAGCTGACCGAGCGGATCGACGGCGCCGGTGTTGGTCGTACCTCCGTTCGCGATCACGCAGAACGGTCGCCGGCCGGCGGCGCGATCGGCGACGACCGCTTCACCCAACGCGGTCACATCCAACCGATAGCCATCGTCCGAGGGAAGCCGGCGGAACTGTTCATGCGCAAACCCCAGCACCTTGAGTGCGCGATCTATGGCGGTGTGGGTCTGATCGGACCCGTAGGCGACGGCGCCGCGGAAGTCGTCGTCCAGTCGTTCGTGCCGCGCGACAGCCAGCGCGGTCAAGCTCGCCATCGAGCCACCGCTCACGAACAACCCGCCGGCCGATGACCCCATGCCGCACAGCTCTCGCAACCAATCGATCGTCACCAGCTCGAGCGTCGCCGGCCCGGATGACTCGATCCATGTGCCGGCAAAAACGTTGTGGCCGGCCGCGAGCGCGTCGCCGAGCACGCCAACGAAGTTGCTGGGGCTCGGCACAAACGCGAAGAACCGTGGATGATGGACCCGGCCCATGTGATACAGAACGTCGCGCTCGAGTCGCTCGAGTACGGTCTCGGGGTCGCTACCTTGCTCGGGGGGCGGCTCCCGCAGCAACTCTTCGAGCGTCGCTCGATCGGTGGTGCGACCGGCGTGTTGATCTCTGAGCGTGGTGGAGTGCTCCACGAGCAAATCGACGACCCGATACCCGAGCGAGCGCATCGCCTCGGGCGAAAGCTCGAGCGATCCGTCCGTCAAAGCTCGAGCTAGCGGGTCTCGGGAACGTACGGCATGACCGCCAGCGGTCGGCGGGGGCCTTCGCGAAGCACCACGCCAACGCCGGTCAGCGCGCCACCCAACTCGTCCCGGGCCCACCGCGCCACCATCGGTTCCAAGCCGAATGTTGCACGGCCGCGACTAGCCTCGCGCAGCAACAGCAACTCCCGCACGCGATCGAGGAATCGTTGCTTGGCGGGGTAGATGTGGAGCTTTACGGTCGCATCGGGCTCGATGCCGGCGGCTTCCTTGGCTGCGACCAGCGCTGTCTCCAGGCCGCCGACCCGATCGACGAGGCCTCGCGCCTCGGCCTGCGTCCCGGTCCACACGCGACCCTGCGCCACGGCGTCGACCTCCGGCACCGACAGCTTTCGACCGTTCGAGACCCGCTGCACAAAGCTGCGGTAGACGTCCTCGATCAACGAGCGGAAGACCTGTCGTTCGGCCTCGGTCAAGCTTCGCGTCGAAGTCGGAAACTCGGCGCCAGGATTGGTGCGCACGGCCTCCCACTTGATGCCGAGCTTGTTCCACGTTTGCTCGGCATTGAACAACACACCGAATACGCCGATCGATCCGGTGATCGTCGATGGCTCGGCGACGATCTCGTCCGCGCCGGCCGAGATCAGATAGCCGCCCGATCCCGCCACGTCACTCATCGACACGATGATCGGCAGCCGCTCATTCAGGTCCTCGATCGCGGCCCAGATCTCCTCCGACGCCAACGCGTCACCGCCTGGACTGTCGACCCGTATCACAACCGCATCGAGGTCATCGTCGCGGGCTACCTTGCGTAGCATCTCGGTCGTCGACTCGGCGCCCATCGTGCGGCCGAACACCGGATCGAGCTCGCTCTCACCACTGGTGATCGCGCCGACCGCGTACACCAGCCCGATCGTCCCGGCGACTCGCCCCTGCTCGCCCGGCAGAGTCGTCATGTACTCGTCGAGACCGATGAAGTGTTCCTCGACCCGTGTCTTGGCGCCCTCCGAATTGACACCTGTCGCCCGAGCCAGCGCCATACGCCGCACGTCAGCCTCGTAGTGCTCTCCATCGATCAATCCGAGCGCGCTCAGGTCGCGCGCCAGGTACACACCCTGATCGATCGCGTCGACGAACCGTTGTCGGTCGACCCCGCGGGTCTCCGCCACCGTGTCGACGAAACGGTCATAGCGCTCGGCGAGAATCGACTCGGCGACCTCGCGGTGCTCGTCGCTCATGGACTCGCGGCGGAACATGTCGGCCGCAGTCTTATACGCGCCGATCGCCTCAACCTGAGGGTCGAGCCCGAGCTTGCTGAGCATCGGTCGAATGAATGGCGCTTGGAAACGGAACCCGTTGAGCGCCATCCCGGCATCGGGAAGCAAGTAAATCGAATCTGCACCCATCGCCACGTAGTACCCGAGCTCGTCGGTGGCCGATGTGAACGCGTACACGAACTTTCCCGACTCGCGAAAGCGAGTCAGCCGGGACCGGATCTCTTCGGCCTTGGCCCAACCGTATCCGGGCGCGCCCACACGCAGGTACACACCCGCAATCCGTTCGTCATGGGCGGCCCGATCGAGCGCGAGGATGAGGTCGATCAACTCGACCTTCGCGCCCTCGAACTCGGCCCGGAAGAGGTCCGGTGGGGCGCGCTCGACCACCAACCCGTCTAGCTCGATCGCCAGAATCCCGGGCCGCTTGAAGTCGGCGTCCACTCGGGTCGACACCAGCGGCCTCAGGAGCAGCAACCCGATGACGACGACGAGCGACAGCGCCGCCAGAATCGACAATCCGATCACGATAAACCGTCTCATGGCGATCTAGAGTCGGCCTCGGCAAGCCAATCGTCAAGGCGGGCCTTCTTACGGACGCTAGATTCGACCCGTGATCGACTGGTTCGTCGACCTCGACCCCATCCGACAAGCGCTCCTGGCCGGCAGCGTGACGTGGCTCGTCACCGCGATGGGCGCGGCACTCGTTTTCCTGACCGCGACGATGTCGCAACGCGTGTTCGGTGCGATGCTCGGCTTCGCCGCTGGTGTCATGATCGCCGCGAGCTTCTGGTCGCTGCTGGTGCCTTCGATCGAGATGGCGGGTGCGGGCGGTGGCCCGGGTTGGGTGCCGGCGCTGATCGGCTTCTTGGCCGGCGGAGCGTTCCTGCGCGTGGCTGACCAGTACCTGCCCCATCTACACCCCGGTTTGCGGCCCGATCAGGCCGAGGGCGCGTCAACCGCCTGGCATCGAGCGACGCTGCTCGTACTGGCGATCACGCTACACAACATCCCCGAAGGCCTGGCGGTGGGTGTCGCGTTTGGCGCCGCGGCATCGGGCCTCGAATTCGCGGGCGTTGCCACACTCGGGGCTGCGGTCGCGCTGGCGATCGGAATCGCGATACAGAACTTCCCCGAAGGGATCGCTGTAGCGATGCCGTTGCGACGCGAGGGCGTCTCGGCGCGAAAGTCGTTCTGGTACGGGCAACTTTCGGCGATCGTGGAACCTGCCGCGGCGGTCGTCGGCGCAGCTGCGGTGTTTTTTATCGGGGCACTCTTGCCCTACGCGCTGGCGTTCGCGGCCGGCGCTATGATCTACGTCGTGGTCGAGGAGTTGATCCCGGAATCCCATTTGGGCGGTCACGCCGACATCGCCACGACCGCGACGATGATCGGCTTTGCGGCAATGATGGTATTGGACGTGGCGCTGGGATGAGTACATCAAGAACCAGAGAGGCTCCCCGCGTGGCGCACATCCTCGCCGCGGCGTGTGGCTTGACGTTCCTGGTGCTTGCGCCAGCGAGAGCCCAAGAGCCGACACCCACGTACGACCTCTTGATTCTGGGTGGACACGTCGTCGACGGCACGGGCGCACCCCGTTTTCCGGCCGATGTCGCCATCCTCGGCGATCGGATCGCGGTGGTCGGCGATCTAGACGGCAGCGCTGCGCGTGATACGATCGACGCGACGGGTCTAACCGTCGCCCCCGGTTTTATCGACATGCTCGGTCACAGCGAGTTCCGGCTGCTGGCCGACGGACGTGCGATCTCCAAGATCCACCAGGGCGTCACCAGCGAGATCACCGGCGAGGTGACGAGCGTCGTGCCGGCCAGCGATCGCCCGCGTGCCGAACGCGAGCGCGAGTACGCGCCGTGGGGGATCCAGTACACGTGGGACGATCTCGATGGTTACTTCGTGGAGCTCGAGCGCCGCGGAACGGCGATCAACGTCGGCACGTGGGTCGGGTTGTCGTCGCTCCGATTGCACGGTGTCGGACCCGACGAACGCGCCGCCGAGCCGGCCGAAATGAAAGCGATGAAGGACGCGCTCGCGGCCGCCATGGACCAAGGTGCGTTTGGCCTCTCGAGCGGTCTGGAGTACGCGCCAGGCAGATACGCCTCGACCGAAGAGATCATCGAGCTAGCCCGGGTTGTGGCGCAGCATGACGGCTTCTACGCCAGTCACCTCCGGAACGAAGATGCACTCCTCTTGGAAGCGATCGACGAGGCGATCACGATCGGTGAGAAGAGCGGCGCGCCGGTCCTGATCCATCATCTGAAAGCCAGTGGGCGCGCAAACTGGGGCAAGATGGCGACCGCCGTGGAGAGGATTCAGGCCGCCCGCGAACGCGGGATCGACGTGATGGCCGACGTCTACCCGTACACCGCAGCAAGCACAGGACTGGACTACCTCTTGCCGGACTGGGCAACGACAGGCACGCCATTCGAGACGCTAGCCAAGCTCAAGGACCCCGGTTTTCGGGAAAGCCTGGAAGCCTTCCTGAGCGGAACGACGCCGAGCGGCGAACCGGTGCTGGCCACCAAGGCAGGCGGGCCGAGCGGCGTGCTGATCTCGGACATCGCCACCGAGTCACTGGCCCACTACGAGGGGATGCGGCTCGATGCCGTAGCCGACCAGCGTGCTCAATCCCCGGTCGAGGCGTTCATCGACGTGCTGCTCGAAGACGAGCTCCGAACTGGCGCGATCTTCTTTGTCATGGACGAAGCCGACCTCATTGAGGCGCTCCGACAGCCGTGGACGATGATCGGCGGCGACGCCGGCGTGCGCGCGTTTGACGGGCCGCTGTCGGATGACACACCGCATCCGCGCGCGTTTGGTTCGTTCCCACGCGTTCTCTGCCGGTACTCGCGAGAGCAAGGGTTGCTGTCGCTCGAGGAGGCGGTGCACAAGATGACCGGCCTGGCGGCTGCACGCGCCGGGCTCGACGATCGAGGAACGCTAACCCAGGGCCACTACGCCGATGTCACCGTCTTCGACGCCGACACCGTGTGCGACCGGGCCACGTTCGAAAACCCAAAACAGCTAGCGGTCGGGGTCCACCACGTGATCGTGAACGGCGAACCGGTGTTGCGGGACGGCGATCCGACCGGCGCCCGACCGGGTCGCGGATTGCGCAGAGGCAAAACAAGCCAGCTGTAGCGCCGGCGGCGAGCGCGGGGTGCGAGAAATGGTGGAGCGGTGAGTAACGAGTCGAGAGCCGAACAGATCGAGTACGCGATCGAGAGCGACCTCACCGTCGACGAGTTCGTCGGCGTGCTCAAAGCATCAATGCTGTCCGAGAGGCGACCCGTCGATGACCATGCGTGCATCGAGGGAATGCTCGAGCACGCCGATCTCATCGTAACGGCGCGGGCGAGAGGCGCCCTAATCGGCATCGCCCGCTCGGTTACGGATTTTCATTATTGCTGCTACCTGTCGGACCTGGCGGTCGACGAGCGCTACCAGAAGCGGGGTATCGGCAAGCGACTGATCGACGAAACCCAGAATCGCCTCGGCTCGCGGTGCACGTTGATCCTGCTGTCGGCGCCAGCGGCGATCGAGTACTATCCGAGGCTCGGTTTCGAGAAGCACTCGCAGGCATGGATCCTGAAGCCCGGAAAACACACTAAATGAGCTTGGACGCCTTCCACCCCGCCGTTCGCAGTTGGTTCGAACGTCGTTTCCCAAACGGACCTTCAGTTCCGCAGCAACGGGGGTGGCCGGCGATTTGGTCCGGCCGCCACACGCTGATCGCGGCACCGACCGGGTCAGGCAAGACGCTGGCCGCTTTCCTGTGGGCGATCGATGAGCTTATTCGGTTGGGGCTCGATCCATCAGCCGGGGGACCGGGTGCGCTGCCGAACGAGACCCGCGTCCTCTACGTCTCACCGCTCAAGGCACTCAGCAACGATATCGAGAAGAACCTGGCCGAACCGCTGGCCGGCATCCGGGCCGAGCTCGAACGGATGGGGCTGCCCGACGTCGACATTCAGACCGCCGTGCGGACCGGCGATACGCCGGCATCCGAGCGGCAGGCGCACCTGAAACGCCCGCCGCACTTGTTCGTGACCACGCCCGAGTCGCTGTTCATCCTGCTGACGACCCGGCGCGGACGACAGATGCTCCAGACCGTGCGCACCGTCATCGTCGACGAGATCCACGCCGTAGCCGATGACAAGCGGGGCTCACACCTCGCACTGACGCTCGAGCGCTTGGAATCCCTGGTGACCAACGGGTCGGTCGGCGATGTCTACCAACAAAACGGCAAGCGCCACTACGTCACGGCTGAAGACCAAGTCGCGCGGCCCGCCGGCCACCCACCGGTTCGGATCGGGCTCTCGGCGACCCAGCGACCAATCGAGGATGTGGCTCGGTTCCTGGTTGGAGCGCAACGCACGGCGCCGCTCGATTGCCAGATCATCGACATCGGTCACGTACGGGAGTTGGACCTCCAGATCGAGGTCCCCAACTCACCGGTCGACACGCTGGCCTCCAATGAGATGTGGACCGAGGTCTACGACCGACTGGCCGAGCTGATCGAGCAGAACCGAACGACGCTGGTGTTTGTGAACACACGGCGGCTCGCCGAGCGCGTCGTTCATCACCTGTCGGAACGGGTCGGCGAAGAGTGGGTCACGTCGCACCACGGCAGCCTGTCGAAGGAGCGCCGTCTCGATGCCGAGGGACGCCTCAAGGCGGGACAGCTCAAGGCGCTGGTCGCGACCGCGTCGCTCGAGCTCGGGATCGACATCGGGACCGTCGATCTGGTGTGTCAGATCGGATCGCCACACACGATCGCGGCCTTGGTCCAGCGGGTCGGTCGATCGGGTCGCAAGATGGGAGCCGTCGCCCACGGGAGATTGTTCGCGCTGTCGCGCGACGAGCTGGTCGAATGCGCGGCACTGGTTCGATCGGTGAACGAGGGGCTTCTCGACCGGTTGATCATCCCCGAGCTGCCGCTGGACATCCTGGCGCAACAGATCGTCGCCGCAGCCGCTTGTCGAGACTGGAACGCCGACGAGCTGTTCGAGCTCATGCGCGGCGCCTACCCGTTCCGCAATCTGTCGCGAGAGACGTTTGACACGATCGTGCTCATGCTGGCCGAAGGGTACGCCGTGCAACGCGGTCCGCGGGCGGCATACATCCACTACGACGAAATCAATGGCCGGATCCGCGGTCGGCGCGGTGCGCGGCTGGCGGCAGTGACTTCGGGCGGAGCCATCCCCGACAACTCCGACTATCAAGTGATCCTCGACCCGGGGGGTGTGATGGTCGGGTCGATCAACGAGGACTTCGCGATCGAGTCGCTACCTGGCGACATCTTCCAGCTCGGTAACACGGCGTGGCAAATCCTCAAGATCGAAACCGGGCGCGTCCGGGTGGCCGATGCCAAGGGCCAACCGCCGACGATCCCGTTCTGGCTCGGCGAGGCACCTGCTCGCACCGACGAGCTGTCGTGCGAGGTCAGCCGCCTCAGGACCGATGTCGAAGAACGCCTCGCAGCCGGCCCCGGGGTGGCCGCACGCTGGCTCACCGAGGACGCCGGCATTCCGCCCGAGGCCGCGCGTCAGATCGAAGAGTACCTGGCGGCCACCAAGGCCGTGCTGACGGTTATCCCCAGTCGCGAGACGCTTGTGCTGGAGCGCTTTTTCGACGAGGCCGGTGGAATGCAGTTGGTGATTCACTCACCGTTTGGCGGGCGCATAAACCGAGCCTGGGGCTTGGCGCTTCGCAAACGGTTCTGTCGGGGCTTCGACTTCGAACTTCAAGCCGCGGCAACCGAGGACTCGATCGTGCTGTCGCTTGGGCCGACGCACTCGTTCCCGCTCGACGACGTGTTCAGCTATCTAGAAACCGACACCGCGCGTGAATTATTGGTCCAGGCGCTGCTGGCGGCGCCGATGTTTCAAACCCGCTGGCGTTGGAACGCGTGTCGATCGCTCGCAGTGTTACGGATGCAGAGCGGGAAGAAGGTCCCGGCGCAGCTCCTGCGGATGCGAGCCGAGGACATGCTGGTGGCCGCCTTCCCGCAGGCCGCGGCGTGTTTGGAGAACGTCGTCGGTGACATCGAGGTGCCGGACCATCCGATCGTTCAGCAAACCGTCGAAGACTGCTTGATCGAAGCGATGGACATCGACGGATTGGAGGCGCTGCTCGGCAAGATCGAAAACGGTGACCTCAAGTTGGTCGCGCGCGATGTCCCCGAGCCGAGCCCGATGGCGCACGAGATCCTGAATGCGCGACCGTATGCGTTCCTCGACGAGGCACCCGCCGAAGAGCGGCGAACGCTGGCCGTTTCGACCCGCCGCAGCCTGGACTTCCGGACCGCCGATGAGCTCGGCACGCTGGACCGAGAAGCGATCGATCGGGTGCGCCAGGAAGCGTGGCCCGAGCCCGAGAACGAGGATGAGGTCCATGACGTGCTGGCGTGGCTCGGGCTCGTCACCGACGACGAGGCCGAACCGTGGTCGATCCTGCTCGATCAGCTCGAGACCGACCGACGCGCCACGCGTGTCGTCGCAGCTCGAGCCGAGCGGGCGTTTTGGGTAGCCGCCGAGCGACTCCCCGAGGTCGCCGCGTTGTACAACGAGATCGAGTTGCGCCAACCGGTGGAAGCGCCGGAGCGACTGCTTGAGCGATCGTGGGGTCGCGCCGAAGCGCTGACGGCACTGCTGCGTGGGCGGGTCGAAGCGTTGGGCCCGGTGACGGCCGTCGGAATCGCCGACGCGCTCGGTTTGGATGCCGAGTTGGTCGATGGGGCGTTGATCGCGCTCGAAGGCGAGGGGCTCGTCCTACGGGGTCACTTCACGCCCGATGCCGCAGAAACTCCGGACCCGCCGCTCGAGTGGTGCCATCGGCGGCTGCTAGCCCGGATCCATCGTTACACGATCGACCGGTTGCGATCCGAGATCGAACCCGTCACCCCCGCACAGTTCATGCGCTTTCTATTCTCTTGGCAGGGGTTGACCGCGACCGACAAGCCCGCCGATCCCCCCGGTGTATTGGCGGTTTTGGAACAGCTCCAGGGTTTCGAGGCGCCCGCCGCGACGTGGGAGACCGACCTCCTGACGTCCCGCGTTCGCGATTACGATCCCGGGTGGTTGGATCAGCTGTGTCTGTCGGGTGAGATCGCCTGGGGTCGATTGATCCCGCCGACGCCGACGATGGATGACGACGGCCAGGTCAAACCGCGCACCGGCCCAGTCCGAAACTCTCCCTTGGCGTTTCTGCGACGCGATCAGCTGACCGATTTTCTGTGGCTGGCACCAACGCCTCCGGTGGCCGAAGAAGAGCTGAGTCACTACGGTCGTACCGTGTTGGCCGCGTTGCGCGAGGGCGGCGCAGTGTTCACGCAGGATCTGCAGTCGAGAACCGACCTCCTCCCAACCCAAATCGAGCGCGGACTCGGTGAGCTCGTCGCATGGGGCTTGGTGACCGCCGATGGTATCACTGGACTGCGAGCGCTCATCACGCCCGAGAGCGAGCGCCACAGGCGTCGCCGCCGCTACGCCGGCCGACCGCCCAAGTTCAGCGCCGGCACGAGCACCGGTCGCTGGTCGTTGTTCCGACCGTTAGCAGGCACAACCAAGCCGAACGGCTCAGTGGCGGAGCTCGAGACACACCACGAGGCGATGATCGAGCTCTTTGCCCGCCAGCTCTTGGCCCGCTACGGCGTGTTGGTGCGACGGCTTCTCGATCGCGAACCATCGCTCGCACCGTGGCGAGACCTGTTACGGGTGCTCCGGAAGCTCGAGATGCGGGGCGAGATTCGCGGCGGACGATTTGTGCAAGGTGTTTCTGGGGAACAGTTTGCGCTACCTGAGGCGGTCGACGCGGTGCGCGCCATTCGGCGCCGCGAGCCGGCCGGCGAGATGGTCGTCGTGAGCGGTGGTGACCCGCTGAACCTGGCCGGTATCATCACGCCGGGGGAGCGGGTGGCTGCGTTGCCGTCGAATCGAGTGTTGTACAGGGACGGCGTACCGATCGCCGTCAAAGAAGGCAAGCGGCGCCGGCTGCTGAGCGAAACCGTTGGGACCGGCGAGCGCCAAGCGATCGACACGATGCTGACGACCGGGCGACTCGTTCACTAGCCAAAGCAAGAGCCAGCCAGCTTTCTCTACCAGCGCTAGAACAACGACAGCTGTGGGCCGATGATCGCTTCCGGACGCCGCCGACGATCGTCGCGCGTCACGAGCCGGTACTTGGTGCGCAGCTTCCGCACCAAATCACGCAACCCCGTTGCGTACGTTTTAGGCATATAGGCGCTGCGCTCGAAATCGCGCTGGTAGCGCTCGACCAGGTCCGGAAACTCCTGCTCTAGGAACGGAAAGAAAACCGCCATCGAGGAAGGCATGAGAAAGACCGGCGCGGCGACGAACCATCCCGCGCCGGCCCCCGCGGCCGCAGCCGCCAGCCGATCCAGTGCCACCGGGTCATCGGTGATCCCGGGCAGGACCGGCATGGCGAAGACGCCGACCGGGACGCCGGCTGCGGCCAGCTCGCTCACCGTCTTGAGCCGCAAGTCCGGCCGCGGCGCTTTTGGTTCCAGCGCCTGCGCCAAACGACGGTCGACGGTGGTGATGGTGATGTTTACGCCCAACCGATGACGCGCCGCCAAACGCTGCAACAGCTCCAGGTCGCGCGTCACCAGATTGGACTTGGTGGTGATCGAGAAATCGAGCCCTTCCCAATCCGCCAGCACGCTCAGGATCGCGTGCGTCCGGCGGTACCGTTTCTCGGCCGGCTGATAGGGGTCGGTTGCCGTGCCGATCGCGATCGACTCGCCCGGCTTTACCTGATGGAGCTCACGCCGCAACAGCTCGCTGACGTTGTCCTTGGCGAAGATCTGCTCTTCGAACGTCACCGGGGTCAGGTCCATGAACTCATGGGTGTACCGGGCGTAGCAGTACTTGCAGCCGATCTCGCAGCCGCGGTAGGGGTTGATCGTCCACTGGAAGTGGACTCGGGGGGAGTCGCACCGGTTGAGGACGCTCCTCGACGGGAGCGTCCGATAGTCGACCTGCCGCTTGGCGTGCAGGGTCGTCCCGGCGCGTGCCAGGTGTGCAATACCGCGGTTTTGAGGCGGGGCGGCCTCGATCGTCCCGATCATGGGAGCCCTATTTTCGGTGTTTTTTCGGTTGTTGTCAAGAGGCCTGAGGGACCCCGCGCTCTCCTAGCCGCTCAAGGGCCAGATCAACGGCAGGATGAAGACGACGATCAACAACAACAGCTCGACCAGCGGTCTATTGCGTGGGGTTGGCGGTGTAACCGAGGATCGTCAGCACGACGATAAACGCGATGGCGGCGATACCGAGCCAGATAAACAATCGTTCCCGCTCGCCGCGTATGCTGCGCCGATCGAGAAACGGTACGAGCAGTAGCAGAACCGCTGCCAAACCAAAAGCGAACACGCCGACGACTTCGCCTTCGATGAACAGGATATGGGCTGGCAGATACTTGAGGGACTGGAACATGAACATGAAGTACCACTCGGGCTTGATACCGATGGGAGCGGGCTGGAAAGGATCCGCCTTGACGCCAAGCTCGGCAGGAAAGAAAGCCGCCAGGCTGGCCAGAATCGCCAATGCCGACAGCCAACCGATCAGATCTCGCAGCAGGAAGTTGGGTAAGAACGGCATCGCGCGCCCCCTCTGCTCACTTGCCTCGGCACTATCGGGGATGCTCATGCCGTGCTTCTGAACGAGGAACAAGTGAAGTCCGAGAAAAACGGCGGCGGCGGCCGGGAGCAATGCGACGTGGATCGCGTAGAACCGCGTGAGCGTGGCGCCGGAGACGTCCGTCCCGCCGCGGAGGAAGCTCAGAAAGAAGGACCCGACAAACGGCACCACGCCGACGATCTCGGTCCCGACCCGGGTCGCAAAATAGGCGAGCTCGTTCCAAGGCAGCAGGTAACCGGTGAAGCCGAACGAAATCGACAACCCGAGCAGAGCCACCCCCGACAGCCACGTGATCTCGCGCGGCGACCGGTAGGCTTTCAGGAGCAGCACGCTGAACAGATGGATGAAGACGGTGAAGATCATCAGGTTGGCCGCCCAGGCGTGCATCGAGCGGATCAGCCAGCCGAATTCCACCTCGGCCATCAAGAACTGGACCGACTCGTACGCCTCCTCGGCACTAGGACGGTAGTAGAACAAGAGCAGCACGCCGGTGGCGACCTGGACCATGAAGAGGAAGAGCGTCATTCCTCCCAAGTAGTACCAGATCGTGTGGCGGTGGACGGGGACATCCTTCTTCTTGGCGATCTGTTGGACGTACGAGAGGTCAAGTCGCGCATCTAACCACCTCCACGCGTCGCCGAGCCAGTTTGGACGCGCGAGCACGCTCAGGCGCCTTTGCTCACGACGATTTGGTCAGCTGTTTCGTTGACCACAAAGGCCTCGAGCGGACGCGGTGGCGGGCCGGCGATGTTCTGTCCGTTGAGGTCGAAGTGACCGTTGTGGCACGCGCACCAGATGTGACCGAGCTCTTCACGGTATTGGACCGTGCACGCCAAGTGGGTGCAGGTGGCCGAGAAGGCGCGAAGCTCACCAGCAGGGGTGCGAACCAAGATCCCAGGTCGGTTTCCAAACTTGAATATCTTGGCGGTGTTCGGCCGTATCTCCTCGGGCTTGAATGGCAGTCTCACCGTTGCCGTGGCCGACTCGCTGGCTTCGGGCGGGATTAGATATCGGCCCACCGGGAAGCCCATTACTACCAGCAAACCCCCAACGCTCGTGCCGAGCAGCCAGTTGAGGAAACCTCGGCGGGATGCATCCGGCGGCTTCGTCTCGTCAATCATTATGACCCCCTATTCGAATCGCATGGCAACGGTTGAACTAGGCGCGGCGCTCGATCTCTTGGATCTTCATCGCCAACCCCACGATGAGTGCCACGATGATGACGACGGAGACCGCGAGCCACACGCGTCGTAGCCGGAGATCCGAGAGCGCCTGCTCTCCCCGCGATCGAACGTCGGTCACGATCTCAAGCCCCAACCCAACCTCGGCATTGACCTGTTCGATATCGAATGAATGAATCGTCGCACGAGCTTTGACCAGGGCATCCTGAGCACCGTTCAGTGCGAACAAGGCTTGGCTAACCTCCATCCCCGAGTTCTCCGCGCGTAGCAGTATCGAGTGGGTTTCTTCGGTCGTCGTGCGCAGCGAGTCGATCGCCATGCGAAATGCCCCCGCTGTCTGTCCACCCTGATCATCGGCGGTGTGACACCTCACGCAAACCGCCCCCTCTCCGAGCCCAAGCATCTCGTCCGATGCCGGGTGGATGTCGTGGTTCCGGTGGCACGTGGCGCAACCTGGGTTACCCAACAGAGCAAACACTCTCGAGTGCCGGCTCTCGTTGAAAAACTCCGCCATCATGGAATGACATTGCGCGCAGACATTCCCCACCCACGCGAGTCCGGGAGGTGCGGCGCCGTGATTGCCATGGCAATCATTGCAAGTCGGCGCCGAGAGATCGCCCCCTTCGCTGATTGTTTCCCAATGGATGCTCGTCTGATACAGATCAAGCTGGTCGGTCGGGATATTGTAACGTGCCATACGCTGTTCGTCGGCATGGCATCGCCCGCACGTGGCCGGAACGCGAAGCGGATGCACGCTCGATCTCGGGTCGGAAGCCGGTTTGATGGAGTGCACCGTGTGGCAGCTGGTACAAGTCGCAACGTTGGGATCGCCGTCGCTCAGTAGCTTTTGACCATGCACCGAGGCTTCGAATTCAGTCACCTGATCGACGCGGAGAGCGGGGTTGAAGCGTCGCATGAATTGCGCGTTAGAATGGCAGCGACCGCAAAGCGCCGGCACCTGTTCGCGCTGTGGCGAACCGATGTACCCCTTCGCCGGGTCCATTGCTGCCGGCCCGACAATCGTCGCATCTCCACCGTGACAGGCGATACAGATGAACCCTTTGGTTGCGTGAATGTCATCCGGGAACTGCTCGGCGGGAGCCGAGAGACGCTCGTCGGGAAGCACCTGGTGGCACGTAATGCAACTGTTCTGCTCGGATTGCGCCACAGCCGCCTGCGGCCAGACTACGACAAGCGACAGACCCAACAGCGGTGCGGCCCAGAGCCCGAACCGCATCAACGTGCTGACTGGAGGAAGGCTGCGAGGTCGGCCATCTCGGCCGGTGAGAACGTTGACCACCGGCTAGGCTGATCGCCAGCGTCCGCGTCGATCAGGGCATGGTTCCACAGGACCGAGATCACCTCGGCCGGGGATCCGAGCGGTGCGATTCGCGCAAGGTCAGGTGCTGCGGTTGCACCGCTTCCATCAAGCGAGTGGCAGGCGAGACAACCTTTCTGACGGACACGAGTCCGCCCGAGTTGAGACGTGCCCGAACCGGCGAAGTAGCGAACGGAGTACAGATAGGCGACCAGATCGGCCATCTCCTCGGGCTGGAGCTGGGGAACGGAGATCCCACGGGTGCGCATCGCCGCCAGCATCGCGGGCTGCTTGTTCCACATCGCCGCCGCGAACTCGGTCAGGCTCCGGTGCGCCGACCGTCCGGCGAGATCAGCCGCCACCCGGCCACCCTGGCCCCAAATGCTGTGGCACTGGATGCACCGCTTTTCGGTAAACAGCGTTCGCCCTTCGTCTGCTCGGCCCGGCAGAACAGTGACTCTTTGATCTAGGGGAGTCGTCACGTTCGAGCCGATATACCCAATGAGATCGATCAGCTGGGCGCCGGTGAATGTTGGTCGTTCGATCCCTCTAGTTTGGAGCACGTCGCTCATCGCCGGGCCGTGATTCCACATCGCGGATGCGATCTGAATTGGCGATCCGTACTCGGCGAAGTAGTCGAGGTTCGGACCGACGACTCCGCCAACCCAGCCAACCTGATGACACATCACACATCGTTTGTCGGAGAACAGACGCCGACCATTCTCCGTATCGGGGGCCGGATCGAAGTAGTCGATTGTGAACAAAAACGCGACGAGATCGCCGGATTCTTGTCGATTCAGGCTCGGCCACGCGATACCGAGCTCGCGCATTCGCTCGAACATTTGCGGAACGTGGTTCCACATGTCGGCGGCCAGATCGTAGAGCGACCGGGCCTCCCGGGCACGACCGAGATCAGGCCCCCCAGTACCGCCCTGCCCATCGATCGTGTGGCAGCGCACGCACTCCTTGGCACCAAAGACACGCGCCCCCGCGGTCGCGCTCTGGGTGGGACCGGTAAACGCCTGCGCCCAAGTCGATTGCGGCGACAACGCGACCAAACCAGCTACGATCAGCGTCGCCGCAACGACCCGAATGTCGTTCAAGACGCTTGGGAGAGGTTTCGGGACGATGGCCTTTTGCTTACCCTCGGTATCCGCTCGCCTACTCTGCCTTCTTGGCGGCAGGCTTAGGGCTGAGGCTCAGGGATGTAGGCGGCAGCCGCCTTGACCTGCTCATCGGTGAGCTTATCGCCAGCTGCCGGCATCGCCAGCCCACCTGTCTTCTCTGACGAGACGCCCTGCTTGATCACCTTCACCAGCGCTTCGAGCGTGCCGCCCTCGGCGAACTTCCACTCAGCGTCGGTCAGGTCGCTAGTCATGTTTTTGACTCCCTTGGCATCCGCACCGTGGCACATCTTGCAGCCGGCATCACCAGCGAAAACCTCGCCGCCGGCGGCGACCATTTTTGCAGTCACTGCTTCGGGCTTTTCGTCCTGCCCGGACAAGAGGCTCAGACTACCGCTGATCGCCGTTGCCATCACCAAACAGATGGCCAACCCCGTGCATCGAGTGAGGTCGACTCTTTGCATTAAAGCACTCATCAGTCGGTCTCCTTTCCCACGGTGGCCATCTTGAACACCGGGCTCGTCAGGTTGAACCTTACACGCATCCAGTTTCAGCCTACCGGAGCTCCGCCGCGGGTGTCTATAGGGAGATTCCTACGCGTCAATGTAGGGGATTCCCCTGGCCGGACATAGCGGCTCCACGCTCAGTCGAGCTGAGAGCTGAAGTGGCAGATCGCACACGATATTTCGCTTCGATCGGCGACCCGGTCGGGATCAAAGTCCGGTCCATGCGGATTGACCCGCCACCCCGTCTTCGCCGAGTGGCAGCGCAGACACGAGCTTTGTTGGTGGCACGTGGTACACGTCTCGAGATTCTGACGCGCCGCCCGCCCGTGGCCAATCAGCCACGAGTCGGTCGCGTCGTGGTAGGCCGCATTGCTCCGGCCTCCCTGCGCAAAACCGACCCCCTCATGGCAATCGCGACAGAACCCCTCGCTGGAGTGACAGGTGGCACACTCGGTCTCCCTGGCAAACGCCTCGGCGCCGTGCCGGGCGACGAAGTTCACCGGGTGAAACCCCGGGCTCGAAGGGCCATCATGGCAATCCGCACAATACGACTCGGTGTGGCATGTGCTGCAATTCGGGATCCCCGCGACCGCGGCTGAACGGTGCTGCACCTTGAAATCTGGCGTGTGACCCGGAGGACCCCCGGCGGCGATCACCACCCCGCGCGGCCCATCCGTTGCCGGGACCGGAAGTTCCCGAATAACGACTGGTCCAGCGTCGCCGTGGCACGTCTCGCAGCTCGGTTGGGCGTGACAGTTCGCGCACGTGTCAATGGCGGTTTTGGCCTCCGCGCCATGCACGTTGCGCCAATCCGACTGCTCGTGTCTAGGCGGCTTGGGCCACCGTCCCGGTCGATCTGCGACCAACAACGCGACGCGCTCGTCCCGCGGCAGATCCTGGATTTGGGTGACCCGCTCGGCGTTCAGATGACAGCGGCGACAGCTGTCCTGAGAGTGACAAACCGCGCACCGGGTCAGGTCTTCTGCCGCCTCTGAAGAGTGCAACGACAAGAAGTCATCCCGCGCATGGTCGTTCGGCTTTGGAAACGCCGCGATTCGATCCGCCGTCAGCGTCGTAGCCTCATGCAGTGGCTGATGGCACTTGGCGCACGGAACCCCGGCTGCCCGGTGCTCCTCCGCGTCGGGTGCGTGGCAGGCGAGACACGATGTCAGGTTCGCTCGCTGGATCTCCATCGACTCCGTTGCATCGGGCATCTGATGACAAAGCGCACACGGTACTGGCGGGTGCTCGGAGTGAGAAAACGTCACGTTGCTGGCCGGCGGGGAAGGTCCCGCCCAGTCGACTGGCGGCTGCACCGTCCCGTTGTGACATCCGGCACAAGTTTCAGGCGTTACCGAGTAGACAGCGGTCGCGTCACCGGCCGTGATCCCGGAGTGACACCCCTCACAGCTGGGGAACAAGCCGGCGTGTTTGGCGTGCGGGAAGCGGTCGGCCTGCGGAACCGAGAACAGTGCGCCGCCCCCGATCCCGAGGACCAGAACAAGGAAAAGAGCGCTCTTTTTCATCGGTAGCCTCCCTCCCGACTGCCCATATCGCTGCCGAAGCGATAGGCGAGGCCGATGTGGCCACGAGTCTGCGTCCAATCCGAAACTCGAGCCCGATCGAACGAGAGGCTGTAGCCGCTCAGGCTCCCGGTCAGCGAAATGTCCCCCATCCGCCACGCGCCTTCAACGCCACCCCCAGAGGTGATCTGCTCCCCGAGCCGAAACTCGTTGAACGTCTGCGTAGACGAGCCGCGAACCGCGAGATAGGTACCCGGATCGAACTCGTAACCGACCATAACGTCGCCGCCATATCGCGCCGCGCCAGAGCCTCTTTCGGCCCGATAGGTCCCATCGGTGAACCAGTCACGCCACTCCCAACGCGCACGTCCGTGAGCTCGCCACCCGTTTTCCTCGAAGCGCAAGAAATCGGCGCCGGCATCGGTTTCCTCGTAACTACGGTAGGCGCCGCCACCCTCCAGGCTGAGCGTCGTTCCCGGCACCCTCCAAATGGCCGTCCCCCCCCCTTCGGTATAGCCGACCGGCGTGAACGCACCCCAGATCGTCCACAGCTCAAAGTACGGCTCGTAGTGGCGCGCGTAGCCGGCCAACCGGATGCCCGCTGCGATCGGTGCGCTGGCACGTAGTTGAAGCTCGTTGAACTCGTCGTACGCGAGGTCGTAGTCGAGTGAGAAGTCAACCGTGACTCGTTCGACGAGCGCCCGCGCATCGAACGCCATCCGCTCGGTGTAGAGCGCGGCTTGATCGGTGCGAATCTCGCGCTGGTACGTGAATGTGCCCGAGACCGTTTGTCCCAATCGCGCGTTGACATCGAACCCCGCGAACCGGGCACGCTTGTCGGGCGCGAAATCATCGGCCTCACGTAATAGGTCCCCGTCGCGTGGCGCGTTCAGGCCGCGCGCCAGACCCCACCCGTAGAATGCTTCGACCCGCAACGGCTCGACACCGCGCCACAACACCGACCCGCCATCGAAATTGTAGTAGCCGAGCCCCGACGTTCGAGCTATCCGTCCGCCACGGAACCGAAAATCCGCGCGGTCATAGGTGACGTAGGCGGTAATCGCGTCGAGGTCCTGGCTACTGCGTGGCCAGAAACTGTCAGTCCCATAGCGCCCACGCAGATGAACGTTGGCCGCCAGCCCACGGATCCCCGGCCACGCAACGAGACTAAGATCCTGGGTAACGACCGAGATCGATTCCTCCTCGTCGGCGGACCTAAACCAGTAACAGAACTGGGTGGGGATACAGCTCACCACCGTTCCGTCAGCGAGCACGCGGCGGATGCCATCGCCGGCCACCGTCCCTTCGGGAAGGCTGTCGCGTTCCAGACCGCGCAGCTCGAGGAAGCTTCCCGCGACTCGAAACTCGCCGCGATACCCCTGGGCCATCAGGCTTTGCGGCCCTAGCAGCACCGCCCAAACAAGGGCAACTCGTGCTAACCAGTAACCGTTCATATGTGCCTCCTTCGGTGCGATCTAGGGCTAATCTTCACCGCCAGCCTCCCTGGACGAGGGCCCAAACGATCAGCCCAATCAACAGGATGCCGAGGCCAAGACCAATCAAACCGAGCGAAACCGACCACAGATAAGCGGCGCGGGATGGCGGTGGAGCGATCAACTCCGCTATCCGTCCCTCTCGGGACAGCCGTTCGTATTGAAGCGGATGCTCCTCCTTCATGTAGTCGGTGGTGGCGCGCCCGGTGAACATCACCACGTCAATCGGAAATTTCTCGGGTCGCAGATTTACGTTGAAAAAGTGAATGGTGAAGATGATCCCGGTCGCCAACAAGGCCTCAATCCCGTGCACTATCATCGCCACGTTGAACG
>Ga0255057_10000054_pt1 | contig 58391 bp, 55 predicted proteins | sample Cases_109_6_MG_FD_189022 | JGI IMG/M metagenome (GOLD analysis project Ga0255057, IMG submission 189022) | Seawater microbial communities from Amundsen Gulf, Northwest Territories, Canada - Cases_109_6 | ecosystem: Environmental > Aquatic > Marine > Gulf | place: Canada: Northwest Territories... | reverse complement strand
ACCATTCCTCGTGTCGCATAAAGTATCGGACTCTACCACAACGACTTGCGCCTCACGACCTGGAGCCGAACATCAAGAGAGCGAGGCTATCTCGTTGAAGACCAACCCCCTCAGCCGTGCATAGGCACACCGCCAAGCGAACGCTCGCTACCCCCCTCGATGTGGAAAACAGTATTCGTGATCGCACAGCGATTCAGGCAGGCGCGTGACCGTCGATCTTGGCTAGCGATCGCTCAAGCGCCAGCCATTCCTCGATATCGAGGGTCTCGGGCCGACGACTCAGATCGATGTCGGTCGCGTCGGCCACAGCTGCCACCTCGTCCATCGTCAGCTTCCACGGCGGTCCGGTTCGCAGACTCTTCTGAAGCTGCTTGCGGCGTCGCGCAAACAACTCCCGAACGAGCGAGCGTACTCTTCGGAGACCGGCCGAGTCGAGTTCCCAACGATTATGCGGAGTCAACCGGATGACGGTCGATTGAACGCTGGGCGCGGGCCGGAACGCACCCGCGCGGACGTGAAACAACGCTTCAGCGTCAGCCACCAGTTTGACCCCGACCGTCATCGCGCCATTTTGCTTCGAACCGGGCGCCGCCACCAAACGCTCAGCGACCTCCCGCTGGACCATCAACACCAATTCGGCGATCGCCGCGCTCGGTACTTGATCGAGCAAGTGAAAGACAATCGGTGACGTGATTGCGTAGGGGAGGTTCCCAGCCACGTACCAGCTACCGCTGGTAGCCGGACCTAGCCGATACTCGAGTATGTCTGCCGGGATGATTTGCAATCGGCTCTCGCCGGCCCACCGGGAGCCGAGTTCAGCTGCCAAGATCTGATCGATCTCGACCGCGGTCACGTGCCAACCGCTGGCCAACAGGTGCTCGGTCAGCGCACCCTTGCCTGGACCGATCTCGAGCACGTCAGCGCCGACCGGGGCACGAAGTGAGGCTGCTATCCGTGAAGCCGTCTTGCGCTCATGGAGAAAGTGCTGAGAGAGGCGCGGCCGGCCGCGCCGTTTCACCGCGACAGCCGAGTCGCCGCGGCGACCGTGTCAGCGAAGCGAAAATGCCGATCGATGTGTAACTCTTTGATCAGATCGGAAAAACGCTTTGGAAAAGCGACGATCGTCAGCCCACCACCGACGGCAAGGCAGCGCTCGTTCATCCGGTAGAGCAACGCCAACCCAGGCGTGTCGATGTGGGCGACGCGACTGAAATCGAGCACGATGTTCGGGTCCTGATTCGGCGCTTTCAGCGTCTGTTCGATCACCTGGCGAAGGCGCGGGACGGTCGTTGCGACCAAGTCGCCGGTCACCTCGACGACCGTCGGCCCCCCGTCGGAGGATGGCGTGACCTCTATCTCGAGAGGTGCCTCGATCGGATCGGTCATCCGAGTCCCAGGCGCACGGAAGCGTCCGCGAGCCGTCCAAGCGCTTCGGTTAGCGCTTGTTCGGTGGCAGCAAACGACAACCGAATGAACCGGTCGGCGCCAAAGGCCTCGCCCGGCACCAGCGCCAGTCGCTCGTTATCGAGCAAATCCATGCACAAACCGGTCGAGTTGGTACCTAGCGAGTCACACCACGGACCGGCGTCGATCCACAGATAGAACGCGCCATCCGGTGGATGCGGCGTGAGCCCAGGGATCACGGCCACGCCTTTGAGCAAGAGATCTCTGCGTTCAGCGAAGGCCGACACCATCTCCTCGATTGCGCGCTGCCGCAACTCGCGCTCGCTCAGCGCGGCCAGCGCCGCATACTGACAGGGCAACGCAGTATTGGTGTTGACGTGACCCTGCAGACGCGTCATAGCAGCGATGACTTCACGTGGCCCCACGGCGTAGCCGACCCGCCATCCGGTCATGGCGAATGCCTTTGAAAACCCGTTGACGAGTACGATCCGCTCGTAATCGTGCGCCCGCGCCGCGACCGACGCATGTTCGGTATTGTAGACGATCGCCTGATAGATCTCGTCGGAGATGATCCATGCCTCGTGTTCCGCCGCAACGGTGACAATTTGATCTAGCTCTGCGTTGCTCAACACCGCACCCGATGGGTTGTTGGGCGAGTTCAGCACCAGCCCCCGGGCGCCGGATCGGAATAGCGCCGCCACCCGATCGGGATCGGGTTTGAAGCCGTCTGTAGCTGTGGTTTCGAGCACCACCGGTTCGGCTCTCGCCAAGCGTGCGATCGGTGGGTAGGAGACCCAGTACGGAGCCGGAATGACGATCTTGTCACCCGGGCCGAACAAGGTGAAGACCGCGTTGAACAGCGCCTGTTTGGCGCCGACGGTGACCAACACCTGCTCGGCCGTGTAGGCGCCACCACACTCTTCGCCGAGGTATGCAGCCACCGCTGCTCGCAGCGGCGCCAGCCCAGCCGCGGGCGGGTAGTGAGTCTGACCGTCGTGAATCGCCTTGATCCCGGCCTCGGCGATGAACCCGGGAGTCGCGAAATCCGGCTCCCCGGCGGACAAGGAGATCACCGGCACGTCCGCCGCCTTGAGTTCGGCTGCACGGCGCGTCATGCCCAGCGTCGCTGATTCTTCCACGCCACCGAGGTTGGCGTAAACCTGAACGCTCACGGCTAGCTTTCGCCGCCAAACTTGGCGGCCAGCTTCTTGGCCACCGGAGGCGCGACGAAAGCCGCGACATCGCCGCCAAGCCGAGCTACCTCACGGACCAGACTAGAGCTCAGGAAAGAATGCGTGGCATCGGGAGCCATAAACAGGATCTCGATCTCAGGGGCCAGATGCTTGTTCATCAAGGCCATCTGAAACTCGAACTCAAAATCGGAAACCGCGCGCAAACCGCGCAGGATGATCGACGCGCCACAACTGCGGGCGAACTTGACCGTGAGTCCCTCGAACGACTCGATCCGGATACGTGGATCGCTGCCCAGGACTTCGGTCAGCATCGCGACCCGTTCGTCAATCGAGAACAACGGACGCTTGTCGGTGTCCGCCGCGACCCCCACGATCAGCGCGTCCACCACCGTGAGCGCTCGGTTGATCAAGTCTTCATGGCCTCGCGTCACCGGATCGAACGTCCCGGGGTAGAGCCCGATCAGTCGGTCGGTAGTCGGCGCGTTCACTTTCGCCAGAAAAATGTCACGCCGGTATCGCCGTAACGTCGGGTCTCGCCGGTCGGGGCTGATCCGCTGAGCGGCCAGTCGGCGGCGTGCTCGATAACGCACACCGACGTCCACCAATCCCGTTCCACCACGGCATCAACAAGTGGCTCAAGATCGGTCGCGTATGGAGGATCGCAGAAGACCATATCGTAGGTCGCCCCATCTTCGACGATTTGTCGGCAATAGTCCAGTGCATCGACAGCCACCACCTCGAGCCGCTCGTCGAGGTCGAGCGCCTCCACGTTTCGTTCGAGTGCCGCCCGCGCTCGGGGATTCTGCTCCACACATGTCGCGGTCGTCGCCCCCCTACTCAGCGCCTCGATCGCCAATGCGCCCGTACCGGCGTAGAGATCGAGCACTCGCGCCCCCCGGACGAGATTGCCAAGGATGTTGAAGATCGCCTCCCGCACTCGATCCGACGTGGGGCGCAAGCCGGCCACTCGCGCGCTGTGGAGCCGGCGCCCACGGAGTTGGCCGGCGATGACTCGCACTCTCTTCGCTACCCGGGTGGTGGATCGCCAGCGGTGTCGGGCTGAACGTCGATCACACGACCCTGAAGCGTCGAGCGCCCTTGAAAGTCGTTTTCTCTTAAACGGCAGGCGATCGTCAACGTTCCCCGATTGAAATCCATCTCTTCGAGCAGATGGCCCAGGTTGAAACCAATCGTGTCCAGCGTCCGACCATCCGCAGCGACGATCATCTTTAGATGATTGTCACCAACGATCCGCGGATACCCGCGCGGCGCCACACCACCGATCGCAAGCACAGGTTCGGGGTTTCCCGGCCCAAACGGACCGAACCGGGTCAGCGCCAGATAGAGGCGGGCGTCCACCTCCTCGAGCCGCACCGCGACGTCGATCGTCAAGGTCGGTACGAGTTGTTCTGGCGCGATCTGATCGCGGGCCACGCCGAGAAACGCATCCCGGAACCGCGAAACCGATTCCCGCCGAATGGCCAAACCCGCTGCATGGCGATGACCGCCGTACGCGTCCAAGTGCTGCTCGCATTCGCGTAGCGCGTTGAGCAGGTGAAATCCGGCCGCGCTCCGAGCCGAGCCGCGACCCATTCCGTCGCGGTCGATGGAGATCACGATCGTTGGCCGGTGGAAACGTTCCACGATGCGTGACGCAACGATCCCGATCACCCCTGGGTGCCACTCATCGCCGGCCAACACGATCGCCCGGTCGCGCTCCGGATCATACGATTCTTCGAGGATGTTGAGCGCTTCGTCGAGCAGCTGGCGGTCAGTTTCCTGGCGCGTCGTGTTGATTCGCTCTAGCTCGTCCACAATCGAGTTGGCCTCGGCTGGATCATCCGTGAGCAGCAACGCCACACCCCGCTCGGCGGCGTCCATCCTCCCAATCGCGTTGATCCGCGGCGCGAGCACGAATCCCACTTGCCAGGATGACGGCCGCTGCCCAGCGAGCTCGGTGCGTTCCAACAGCGCTTTCAACCCCGGGTTCCGCGTCTGGCCCAACACATCCAGGCCGTAGTGGATCAACGCCCGGTTCTCCCCGGTCACCGGCACCAGATCGGCGACCGTGCCGAGCGCCACTAGATCGAGTGCAAACCACAGTTTGTCGCGGTTTCTGCCGGCCGATCGCTCGAGCGCCTCGCACAGCTTGAACGCAACTCCGACCGCCGCCAGGTTCGGATCTGGATACTCACTATCCACGCGTTTGGGGTTCAGGATCGCGACAGCCGCCGGCAGCTCGGGGCCGGGCTCATGGTGGTCGGAGACGATCACATCCATGCCAGCCTCCCGTGCGGCACGGACTTCCTCAACTGCGGTCACGCCGCAGTCGCAGGTGACGACCAGCTTCACGCCACGCTCGACCAGTGCCCGCATTCCCTCCAGCGATACGCCGTAGCCTTCTTCCAACCGGTGGGGGATGTAGTACGAGGCGTTTGCACCCCGCCATCGGAAGTAGCGCACTAGAAGCGCGGTCGCCGTAATCCCGTCAACGTCATAGTCGCCGTACACCGCGATCGGCTCGCCGGCCGCGATCGATTGCTCGACCCGCGCCACCGCGGTTTCCATATCTTGCATCCGAAAGGGATCGATGAGCGTATCCAGGTTCGGTTGGAGGAATCGCTCGGCCCTCTCCGGCGTGTCGTGGCCGCGGCGTACCAACAGGTTCGCTACAGGCCTCGGTACGCCCAGCGCGGCGGTCAGCGAATCCACAGCGGCGGCGTCAACGGCTGACGGCCAGTTCCATCGGGGTCTCGGTGCGCGAGAGTTCAAAATCCTATCTGGTGAAGTTGAGTGGGATCGGGCGAACGATAAGCCGGGTTCTGTGCCGTGGCGCCTATCGGCGATCACGGTGACGACCATCGATCTGAGCGGCCTACCCGGAAGTCAAATGCGGCGGGCTACCGCGTCCTTCCCTATTCGGCCTTGCTCCAGAAGGGGTTTGCCGTGCCGCGCCGCTCGCGCGGACGCGCGGTGGGCTCTTACCCCACCCTTTCACCCTTGCCATGCCCAAAGGCATTCGGCGGTCTGCTCTCTGTGGCACTTTCCGTCACCCCTGGGGGTGCCTCGCGTTGTGCCCTCCGAAAAGGGCCTCCGCGAGCATCCTGCCCTGTGGAGCCCGGACTTTCCTCCGACGACGTAAATCGCCGGCGGCCGTCTGTCCGCCCGTTCCCGCTATGAAAAATGTTCATCGATGGCCTGATTGGCCAGGTCGTCGGCATGTTCGTTGTCCGAACGCGAGACGTGCTCCACACTGACCGAGCCTATCCTCAGCATAATCTGACTGGCCCAGATGAACCGATCCTTGAGGTCCGGGTCCTTGACTCTGTACTCGCCATTGAGTTGCCGAACCATGAGCTGCGAGTCTGAGTACACCGTGAGATGGGTTGGCAGGTCGGGCTCAAGCGCCTCGAGACCGCAGATCAGCGCCTCGTACTCGGCCTGATTGTTGGTTCGCTTGCCGAGGTACACCCAACCCGAGTCGATGACCGAGCCATCGTCAGCTTCGATGACGAACCCGGCGCCAGCCGGACCAGGGTTCCCGCGAGCCGCGCCATCGGTTCGCAGCACGAGGCGCCGCTCTGCCAAGCGTTATTCCTCGTTGGCCGCGTAGACGAGCACGCCGCAAGCCTCGCAGGTGTAAATCCTGCCGTCGTGAGTGACCTCGCGCACTACCTGCGGCGGGAAGTAACCATGGCATGAGCCGCACGCACTGCCGTGCAGCGGTACCAGCGCTGGGAATCGTTGCACGCGCCGAAGCCGATCATAGACTCGGTACAACTGATCATCGACCTTTTCGGCGACCAGATTCCGTCGGTGCTCCTCGGTCGCCAGCTGCTGGTCGAGCGCCGCTGTCTCAGCATCAATGGATTGCAACTCGTCACGCGCCGCTTCGCGCTTGTGGGCTAGCTCGAGCTCGATTTCAGTCAGCCGATTTGTGTCCTGTTCGATCGCATCCATGAGCTCGAGGACCTCGGTTTCAAGCTCCCCGATCATCCGTTTAGCGCCCTGGATCTCTGTCAGCAACGCGCTGTACGCCACGTTGGTCTTCACCTGATTCAGCTGCGCCTCGTACTTCTCACGTTGACGCTGCTGAACGTCGAGCTCGCCCTCGCGACTGCGGCGATCGAGGCGGGCCCGCTCCACCGCTTCCTCGAGCCCCTGCTTTTCGTTTTCCAGTACAGTGATCTCGCTGGCCACCTCAGCCCGCCGGACAGGCAGCTGATCGCGTCGAGTCGATAGCTCCACGATCCGCATGTCGACGGTTTGCAAGTCAATTAGAACAGCGAGCTTCAGTTCTCACCCCCAAAAAAAAGAAGGTGTACCGGTCGGCACACCTTCGGATCCCCACAGAGGGCCGTTCGAACCCCCCTTGGATGGCAGCGTCGACAGCCCATCCAGGCCGTTGAACACCCCGCTTTCGCCGCCTTATAACGGTCGTACATCACCAGCTGACTCGTGCGCCACATTTAATCAAACCTACCCCGATCTGGGCGAGCCGTCCAGCGCACTCGAGATAGACGAGCTACGTTTCTGTAACGGACGCTTGCCATGCAACCGAAGTAGCGTCCGGGCTACGGCGTGAAGCCCACTAGCCGCCACATCTCTGCGCTGTCGTAGATCCGACCAGCCGATATGACCGTGGTCACACTGCGGATGTTGCTGATGTCTGCTAGCGGGTCGCGATCCAGAATGATCAGGTCGGCCCGCTTCCCGACCTCGATCGTGCCCGCTTCATCCTCGAGCCCCATCGCTGAGGCGGCGTCGGACGTCGCCGCGCGTAGAGCCTCGATGGGCGTAAACCCGGCCCGCACGTACAACTCCAGCTCTCGGTAGAGCGAGTGGCCCGGGACGGCCATATCGGTCCCGGCCACGATCGTCACACCGGCTTCGTGCAGGGCCCGGACCACCGCCAACCGCCGTTCGAGCGCTTCCCGAGCCGCCTCGGCCTCTTCGGGCGGGATCCCGATACCGTTGAGAGGCCCGGCGATCTCCGGCGCCACCCGCGCCGCACCCGGCTCGAACGAAGCGATCGAGACGTCGGTCGATCTTCCGTGCAATTCGTACAACGCGATCGTCGGATCGACGACGATGCTTCGTTCCGCCAGCCATTCGACGACACGCACGCTCTCTGGCGATTCGAGGTGGGCAGGCACGGGGTCCTCTTCGCCCTCCGAATCCCGGACCATCACGGCTTCGACAAAGCTGATGTGGTTGACTTGATCCATCCCAGCTTCCGTCGCGCTGAACAGATCCATGCCCTGAGGAATATGACCGGTCACGGTCATCCCCAAGGCGTGCGCTTGCTCCGTGATGGCTGGCACCAACGCGGGCTCGACGAAGCTGTAGATCTTTATCTGTTCGAACCCGTCTTCGTGATAGGCGCTCACCAGCGCCCGCGCTTCTTCGGCCGTCGAAACCTCGTCTCCAAAGATGATCCCGGCGACGAGGATGCGTGGAGACGGGCCCTGACCCGACGCGCTGGCGTCGCGCATCGCGCGGACAAAGTCGACGTCGTTGCCGACATCGCGCACGGTCGTGATGCCCGCCGCCAGGTAGACTGGCCCCCACTCTACCTGTGCCAAGTGGGCGTGCATGTCCCACAAGCCAGGCGCTACGGTCTTCCCGTCGAGCTCGATCACTCGGGCGTCGGCGGGCACCGTCACTTCGGTTCGGCTACCGACTGCCTCGATCCGATCCCCGCGGACGAGCACGACCGCGTCCTCTATCGCTTCGTCTGTGACGCCAGTAACAACTCGTCCGCCAACCAGCGCCAGCGGCCGATCGCCAAGCGCCTCACCGGGCGCCAACTCGCCGAGTCGATCGAGACCGTCCTGCGCAGCGCGTGCCACGAACCAATCGAGTGCCTCCTCGTAACCCACCCGCACCGCCTCGAACTGGTCGCCCTCGCCGTCGATCGTAATCGCGGCGACCAGCATTCCAGTCGTGTCGGCCCAGATCGTCTCGTGACCCCAGATGAGACCGCCGATGCTGTAGCGATCGAGCAGCCGTTCGGTGTCGCCGACCAACACGCGGTCCCGACCGCGTGACTCGATCGTTACGACACTGGAGGGGAATACCTGCAGTCGCTCCGGTCGGCCGTGTGCTTCCCAGTAACGCAGCAACATCATCTGGACGGCGATCGGCGCGTACCCAGTGACGGTGAAGTACCGGTCTGGCACACCGGCCTCCCGAACCGCACCGCCGTCGGTAACCCGCGCTCGACCCTCGGCGACATCGACGTCGACGTCGATCGCCATCCGGCGCGCGACCTTGCCCTTCACGATTAATCTCGAGGGGGTGTAATCCTCGGCGGTGACTAGCTCAGCGGAAAGCGGAACGGTTGTCCCCCGATCCGTGAACTCAAACTCGACCCTAGTGAGCAGGTCATCCCCCTGGCGGAGAACCTGATACTGCTCCATCCCCACCGCACGGCTCACCCAGTGGAGGCGAAACGAGTCCCGCTCGACAACCGCAGGGTGTGAATCCTGTGCCCACAGCGGTTGCGCGGCAATCACGCCCGCGAGCCAGAACGTTCTCGCAAACCTCGTCCCTAGAGCTCTGCTCGACATCCAAACTGACATCAGGTGGAACTCGCTATGCGAGGCTAACTGAGTCGCCGCTTCGGATCGTCCCGTCGTGCAATACCGAGGCGTAAACACCGACGTGGACGCCGTTGTGCTGTGCGGCCGTACGGAGGATGCCAGGGTCTTTTGGTAGGTCCCCTTGTGGCAGCGTCGTCATCACGCAACGCGGGCAAGGACCGGTGACATCCAGACGAAGATCGTCCCCGATCGCCACCGTCTTGCCAATCCAGTCGTTTTCCGGGAACTCGTTTTCATCTGAGTTGGTCTCCACAAGAATGTTTGGTCGAAACCGGCGGACTCGAAACTGTCCCTGTGGATAGAACTCTCCGAGTCGAGCGAGCGTGGCGGTCGTCAGGATGTGGACGATGGCGAGGTCAAAGAACGTCCCCTCCGGCATCGCCTCGTCGGTCACGATTTCCCGGTGGTCGAGGCCTTCGATATCCGGCCAGTATTCCTCCAAACTCGGTGTCTTCGGTGCTACCGCCTCGAGCGTGACGTCTCGACCGAGCTCTCCCGACAGGATGCGGCCGATGTCGTCCTGATCGCTGGTGACCGCGTCACCGTTCGGAAGAGTGATTCGGACCGGGGGCATCCGCTCACCGCTACGCGGTGACTGCACGTAGGCGGCTTGGAACTCAAAGAGCTTGAGCCATTTTCGCGGGTTCTTCGCGCTCGCGATCTTCCCGTTGGACGAATCCACAAGCGCGTACGCACGGTCGCCCAGCAATCCCCGCTTCGTTATATCGGACTCGTTCAGTTCCTCACCGATCATGGACTTGACCGGATATCGTCGCAGGGACACCACAGAACCGATGGAACTCTCCGCCGGGTTTGACATGTCAATCACCCCTAGTCCCCAGGTTCAAAACCGCTGGCAGTAGGATGAAAACCCGTTCGGTAGCTCGGCGGGTTCGCTTTTTTCGGGCGCCTGCTAAGGGCCTCGGCTCTCCAGCGGGATCATGATGTGTGCGTAGGGGGTATCGGGCCACATGACCCACGGTCCACCATTCAAGTGGTCGGTCGAGATGTTCTCCAACAACGAAGCATCGGGCTGGAGGATCATGAGGTGCGCTCCAAGATCTGTGACCCAATCCTCTGGTCCGGTCGGCTCGGTTGCATATGGATCGCTGTTGCTCACCGGGCTATCACCCTGAAGCATGTACGCGAAGCCGATCTCCGTGTACGTCGGCTCGATGTTGTTGACGTACGCATTCAGAAAGTTTCCCCACGCGGCCGTAATGCACCACGGGCTATTCCCTGGCCTGTCCGGCTGATCCGGAAGGCATGTCCACTCATTCGTGCCTTCTCTCAGCACGTTCATTCCCCAGTCCTTGATCGTAGCGTCCGCCGAAACGGATGCCGGGCCAGCGCTCATGGCGCTCTGGATCTGTACATCCACTTCTGAAGCGTACTCTCCCTGCTGTGCACTCAGCGTCGCGGGTATGGCGTACGCGAACAGAAGTGCAGCCAGCGCAACGTGATGGCTACGAAACATCGTCGCCTCCTGAACTGATAATCGGAAAGTGATGGGCGGTGCCTTTTTCGGCAACTGGGCGATCTTGCGGTCCTTCGTAGGGCTGGTCAGCCGTCGCGGAGGAAGCGAGGATCCGCAGCTTTGCGTCCCCGGCTTTCACCAGGTTTGCTCTTTTCGAGGCGAGTTACAGCCTTGATGCTATCACGCGAACGGAAGCCGGTCAAATGGGCCGAATTACTGTTCTGTTGGTGGGCAGTGCAGGACTCGAACCTGCGACCTCCTGCATGTGAAGCAGGCGCTCTAACCAACTGAGCTAACCACCCACCCGTTGTGTTTCGAACGTACGTGCACCGTTAAAACTCGTCAACGACGGAACCAGCCTAGATGAGCGGCGACAGCGACAGCCGTTGTCCAGTGGCACCAAACTCCTGGATGCACTGGACACCTGGCGAGTTCGGGTGAGTCCCGTCATACGTCAGCCGACCGGTCGCCTGGACGTTCGTCCGACTGATCGATATCTGAATCTCCATGAACGTGTCGACCTCGGTGGGTTGGCCGTTGACATCGATCGTCACCGTGAGCGGCCCCTGAGCCTGGATCAATCCATCGTTGTCGAGCTGACCGGTTAGCACGCCATCGTCGCCGAACGCCACCGTAAACTCATCGCCGTTCCGGCTGATCACGATCTGGCTCGCGATGTCGTTGTTCAGTATGCCGTCGCACGTGTCTAGCGTTTCACCGATGAACAGGTTGTACGTGCCGGTGATCGAGTTTGAATCATCGTCGCAGCCCGACGCCGAAGCCGCCAGCACTGCAACAAGTAGAAGCATCAACGTTCGCATTGAATTTCCTCGCTATCGCATGTTGAGTGGGCCCGGCTGGATTTGAACCAGCGACCCTCGGATTATGAGTCCGGTGCTCTGACCACTGAGCTACGGGCCCGTACGATCGCAGCAGGCCCGCTGTGCCACAGCACGGGTCCGCCGACAAAGTAAGATATCGGTTGCCGAGGTTTAACGCCCGACCGTATTGCTGACCCCTACTCGTCGTAGTAACGGAGCAGGTCGCCGCATTTCGAGGGATGTCGGAGCTTCTTGAGCGCCTTCGACTCGATCTGTCGTACGCGCTCGCGGGTGATGTTGAAGATCGATCCGACTTCCTCCAACGTTCGCGGACACCCATCGCCGATCCCGAACCGAAGTCGGATGATCCGTTCCTCGCGCTGGCCCAAGGTATGGAGAACCGCATTGACGTTCTCGCGCAACATCGTAAACGCAGCGCTGCTCGATGGCGAGGGGGAGGATTCATCCTCGATGATGTCGGAAATCTGCGTCTCCTGGCCGTGCTGAATCGGTCGATCGAGCGAAATCGGCTCCTGCGCTATTTCCAGCACCGCCTTGACCTTGTCGATCGGCAGCCCCAGCTCTGCGGCGACCTCCTCCGGCGGGGGCTCGCGACCCGTTTCCTGGACGATCCGGCGCGTAAAGCGATTCACCCGGTTGATCGTCTCCATCATGTGAACCGGGATCCGAATCGTCCGCGACTGTTCGGCGATCGCCCGCGTGATCGCCTGTCGTATCCACCACGTGGCATAGGTCGAGAACTTGTACCCCCTGCGGTAATCGAACTTTTCGGTCGCCTTTAGCAACCCTGAGTTCCCTTCCTGAATCAGGTCCAGGAACTCGAGCCCGCGCCCGATGTAACGCTTGGCAACAGACACAACGAGCCGGACGTTGGCCTCCACCATCCGTCGACGAGCTGCCATCACGCGCCACATGAGCTCGCTGACCTCCTTGAGGAGGGCGTGGTACTCGGCTCGTGTGAGGCCCGTTTCACGCTCGAGGTCTTGCTCACGCCACTCGACCCCGGTCGTGCCGTCCCACAGCCGCAACGACTCGGCCAGGTATTCGACCTGCGATGGATGCAGCGGCAATCCGACAAAGAAGGCGCGCACCTTCTCCATCTCTTCGAACGCCTGCTTCCCTTTCTCACCGCGACGGGCGGTCTTCTCGAAGGTGCGGCGGGCTTCGCGCCATATCAGCTCCAACTCTTCGAGCTGACGGACCAATCCTTCGCGTCCGCCGGTGTCACCATCTGCGCCCTCTTCGGACTCGTCGTAATCCTGCGACAGAAAGGCCTCCACCCGTAGTCCTCCGTCGGCCACGAGGCGTCCCTGGTCGAAGGCGTTCTCGATCGAGCTTAGCGGGCGAAAGACCTTCTCTCTGAGCTCGACCTGACCTTCGGCTATCGCCCTGGCGATCTCAATCTCTTCCTCGGGGGCGAGCAACGGCACACGACCCATCTCCTGGAAATACATCCGCGTGAGATCGTCGTGCACTCGAACATCGACCGCAGGTTGTTCCGCTTCTGGCTCGAGGATGTCCTTGCCGCTCCTCAGGTCGAGGATCGCGCGGTCGATCGCGTCCGAAACGGGGGCGCCGTCGGTGTCGGCTTCGTCGTCCGGAAACGACTGAGGTGGTGGTTTCGAGCGCGACATAGGCTACGAAGCGGGTCGCTCCCTTTGTCGGATTGCGCGTGCCAAGTCACGCTGCTGAACGGCGTCCGCCAGCCGCTCACCCGTCGGCTCGAACTCAGGGCTGATCCCGCGCTCGACCGCCTTAACTTGAAGTTGCGAGAGGCTGTCACGGAACGACTCCGCGGACAGCGGAAGGCCGTTCGCCGACCGCCACACCTCGAGCTCTGCGATCACCCGTTGGAGCTCGGGTTCAGAAACGCGGTGAGCCTGCTCGACGATGTTCACAGAATCGGCATCGTAACCGGCGAGATGTTCGAACAACGCCCGATAGCCCGCATGGACAAAGTACTCGGGGCGACAGGCGGCCTGTGCCTCGGCCAGCCAACGCGAATCGTTGACCGCGTGGAGCAGCACGTAGCGCTCGTCTTGTGCGCCTGGCGTGGCGATCTCTCCTGAGCTCTTGCGTCGCTCTTTCGGCTTCACTTCGCGGGTCGGCTCAACACGTCGTTCCGTGCGATTCAGCGCCGGGGAGACACTCAGAGTTTCGCGTGGCACGCCGACTCCAACAGAGATCTTGTCGAGGTACAACGACTGGGTCACGGGATCAGGCACCACTTTGACGCTCTTGAGCAATCGGCTGATCGCCCGACGTTTCTTCATCACGTCGGAGAGATCGACGCGCGACCGAACGACGTCGAGCTTGGCATCGATCACATCCCTACCTGCCTCGACGAGGGCAGCGAATGCATCCGCCCCACCATCCCGAATCACGTCATCGGGATCACTGTCCACAGGCAGCGACACCACCCGGACAGCGAAACCGGCCCCAAGCAGCAAATCGCTGGCTCGGAACGCCGAGCGCTCACCGGCCGTGTCGCCGTCGTAAGCGAGGTAAACCGTCGCCGTGTACCGTTTGAGGATCCGCGCCTGGGCACTGGTCATCGAAGTCCCCAGCGGCGCCACCACGTTGCGAAACCCAGCCTTGTAGAGGCCAACGACATCGAAGTTGCCCTCGACAACGATCGCCGCACCTGCGCGACGGATCTGAGACCGAGCGAGGTCGAGGTTGAACAACGTTCGGCCCTTTGAGAAGATCGCCGTATCGGAGGAGTTCAAGTACTTCGGCTCCTCGTCGTCGAGGCGCCGGCCCGACAACGCGACGACCTTGCCGCCCACCGATCGGATCGGGAAACAGAGTCGCCCGCGGAAACGATCGTAGACCCCACCGGTCTTCTCGCTCCGAACAGCTACGCCCGCCGCGATCAGTGTCTGTGGCTCGATCCCTTGGCGCGACGCCTCACCGGTCAGCGCCTCCCACTCATCCGGCGCCCAGCCGAGCAGGAACGTCTCCCATACCTCGCGCTCGACCCCACGCTGCGAGAGATAATCCCGCGCCATCTCTGCATCCGGCGACTCTGTGAGGTGGCGGTGATAGAACTCGGCCGCCAATCGATTGGCGTGGTAGAGCGGAGCGTTGGGATCGTCCGCGGCCGCTTCTCGGTCCGGCACTTCAACACCCGTTCGCTCGCCCAGCGCACGTACCGCGTCCGGGAAATCGAGCTTTTCATGCTCGATCAGAAACGAGAACACATTGCCTCCCGCCTGGCAACCAAAGCAGTAATACATCTGCTTGTCGGGCGAGACACTGAAGGACGGCGTCTTCTCCGGGTGGAACGGGCACAGACCGACGAAGTTCTTGCCGCGCTTCTTGAGCGCGACCACTTCGCCGATCACCTCAACGAGATCGGCCCGCTCCCGAATCTCGTCGATGATGTGATCGGGGATCGCCATCTTCAGCTCCCGGACTCCAAGTTGTTCTCCATCGTTACGACCGTAACCCCGTCGCCGCCTTCGTTCCAATGCCCCACACGAAACTCCACCACGTAGGGGTGCTTCTGCAAAAGCTCGGCCACACGCCGTCGCAGGACACCCGTTCCCTTGCCATGTATAAGCCGAATCGAGGCCTTACCAGTATGGTACGCTTGTTCGAGCGCGCCGGCGACCGGGAAGCTGACCTCGTCTGCGGTCATCCCGCGTAAGTCGACCTCGAGCGCCAGGCCGTCTAGCTCTTCGTCACCAGGGGTAACCGCTTCTCCTGCAGATGACGCGGCCTCCGGACGATCCGCGGCACGTTCGATGAGCTCGCATTCCGACGCGCGACAACTGATCCGGATCTGCCCAGCCTTCACCGCCGCAACGTCCTCGCCACGATCGAGGTCAACGACCTCGCCAACGACATCGTAGCGCGGGATCCGAACCCGATCGCCGAGCTCGATCGGGACAACGCTCCGTTCCTGGGCGAGCGCTTCCTGCTGGGCACGAAGCTCCGTTGTCGCGCGATCCGCCTCCTCGGCGAGCATCCGGGACCGTCCCGCATCCGCTTCGGCCTCGGCGAGCTCCGCCGTGCGGCGACGAAGCTTCTTCTGCTGATCGCGCACCTCTCCGCGCAACCGATCGAGCTGGGCCTCGAGCTCCGCGAGCCGCCGTTCCGCCACCTCGCGCTGTGACTGGGCTTCTGCGGTCTGGCGGGCGGCGCGAGCGGTGGCCGCCTCGCCAATCGCCCTGCGTTCGGCCTCGAGCGCCTGCTCGGCTGAGCGGTACGCTGCTTCCTGTTCCGCCAGTCGGCCCACCACCTCCTCGACGTCACGCACCCCGCTCTCGAGCCGCTCGCGGGCGACATCGACGATCTCGGGGCCGAACCCCCACCGCTCGGCCAGATCGATGCCAAACGAACGACCGGGAACGTTGCTCACGAACCGATACCGCGGTTGGTTGCGCTCCACATCGTAGGCCAGTGACCCGTTGACGATGCCGTCGGTCGATTGGGCCAGCACCTTCAGCTCATGATAGTGAGTGGTGACTATCGTCCGAGCTCGACGATCGGTCCACGCCTCCAAAAGCGCCGACGCCAGAGCCGAACCCTCGGCGGGGTCGGTCGAAGCCCCGATCTCATCGACCAATATCAGGCTGCCGTCGCGGGCCCCATCCCAAGCGGCTTTGAGCTTTGTCAAGTGCGCCGTGAACGTCGACAGGTCCTGCGCAATCGACTGCGTATCGCCGATGTCAGCGAACATTGAGTCATGCCATGGAAGTCGCGTACCGCGGCCGACCGGTGGCACAATGCCGCTTTGAGCCATCAACGCCACCACACCGATCGTCTTTAGGAGGACCGTTTTACCACCGGTGTTGGGACCGGTCACCACTAGCGTTCGCTCGCCCGGTCCGAGCTCGAGCGTCAGCGGGACCAAGTCGCCCACGCCGATCTCATCGAAACGGGCGACGAGCAACGGGTGCCTCGCATCGACTAACGCCAACGTGTCGCCTCCCAACTCGGGCGAATGACCGTTCGTCGCCAACCCGTAGCGCGCCCTGGCCAGCACCGTCTCGGCGTGGAGCGCAAGCCGAGCAGCGCGCTCCAGCTCACCGCGGCGACCGGCGAGCGCACGGGATAGCTCTCCCAAGACCCGCTCTTCCTCGCGACGCACCGCGAGACCCTCTTGTCGGAGCGCGTTGTTGGACTCCACCATGGCGCTCGGTTCAACAAAGATCGTCGCACCGGAGACCGACTCGTCGTGCACAATCCCCGGCACTTCGGATAGCGCCTCACGCCTGAGCGGAACCACGTAACGACCGTCGCGTACCGTCGGTTGGCTATCGGCAGCAACGAGAATATGTCGCAGTCCGGCGAGCATCGCGGTCAGCCGATCGACGATCGTCGTTCGGAGTCGACGCACCTCTTGGCGGGAACGCTTTAGATGGGGGCTGGCTTCGTCGACCAGCTTGGCCTCGCTGTCGAACGCATCGAGGATCGTGCGCTCGAGCTGGGGCTCGATCGGAGCGTGTTCGAAACGGGTCGCAAGCCGCGGCCAGCGATCAGCGTTTCGTTTGAGGAATGTGGCCAGCTTTCGAGTACCCTCGAGCGTCCGCGCCGCTGAGATCAGCGCTGCTCCATCGAGTGTGGCGCCTTCGACCCCCAGAGCGCGCACCGTGGAATTTTGATCGACGACGTAGGGGGCTGGTAGTGCCGACTCGCTGGCGATCACGCCCATCCCCTCGACCACCTCGGCCAACGCGTCGCGCGCCGCGTCGATGTCGGGCAGTGGCTTCAGCGCGCGCAGCGACGCTGCCGCTGACTCCGCGTTGGTCTGCTCCGCGAGCAACTCACAGATTGCTGACCACTCTAGGGCGACCAAAGTCTGGGGCTCAGCGATTGCAGTCACATGAACGGTGATATGGTAGGCTGGTTGTTAACTGCGGCGCGGCGTCAGCCGAGTCGCTCCTTAACGCGGGCGCTGACAACACTGCCGTCGACGCGGCCTCGGACCTCCGGCATCAAACGCCCCATGACTGCGCCCATGTCTCCGAGCGTCTCTGCACCGGTTTCCGAAATCGCCACGTCGATCAACTGCGCCAACGAGGCATCGTCGAGCGGCTCCGGGAGATACTCACCGATGATCGCCGCCTCGGCGGCCTCTTTGTCAGCCAACTCTCCCCGGCCCGCCTCTCGATATTGTTCCTCAGCTTCGCGGCGTTGCTTCTGGCCCTTGGACAATATGGCGATGATCTCGTCCTCCTCGGGGTCACGACCGAGCTCGATTCGCTTGTTTGTCAACTCGCTCGAGACTAGGCGCAGCGTCGCCACGCGGATCTTGTCGCCGGCCTTGAGAGCCGTCTTCTGATCCTCGGCAAGACGCTTTGCCAGTTCGGTATCGCTCATATTGGTACCCCTACCCCGGAGGCCAGGAAAGTGGTCTCCCGCCCAACAAATGCAAATGCAAATGAAACACCGTCTGTCCGGCACCCGCGTTCGTGTTGAGCACCAGCCGATAACCATCTTCGGCGATACCCTCGTCGGTGGCGATCCGAGCCGCGGCGCGTACCAGCTCGCCGACCAGAGTTTCATCGTCACCCGTCAAGTCGTTCACGGTCGCGACATGTTTCTTGGGCACCACCAGTATGTGCGTTGGCGCCTGCGGATTGATGTCGCGGAAGGCCATCCACCGGTCGTCATCAACCACTACGCTGGCATCGATCTCCCCGCTTGCGATCCCACAGAACAGACATTCGCTCATGTATTGGCCCTCGCTCCCTCCAACCTCCCTGCGTTCAAATCGCTGACGATGCCAATCAGTTCCTGAATATCGTCGATCTCGTAGTCGGCACCTGAGTCGACCGTTCCGAACGTGTCTCCGTAGCGCGCGAAAACGGTCTGGATCTTCACTTTGGCAGCTCCAACGACGTCCCGTTCGGGCCAATCACCGACCATGAGCGCCTCGTGCGGCTCGACGCCAAGCTCCGAAAGGACGCGCCGGAATGGCGCCGCGGATGGCTTGCGTTCCCCGGTATCATCGAACGTCACCACGACATCGAACATGTGGTGCAGGTTGAGCGAGCACAATCGAAGCCACGCTTCCCTGCGCGGGGCATCGGAAACCACCGCCAAATCCAACCCGAGCTTGATTAGGTCCATCAGCGTCACCGTGACGTGCGGATAGAGAACGAGCGCCGCCTCCTTGGCCCGTCGATAGGCGACTACACCAGCAGCTAGGATCTTGTGATCGACGTGCCCGAGCTTGGCCTCGAGAAAGTCGTCGAACACGGTTTGATATTCGATTCCCTCCCGTTCATAAACAGACAGGATCTCCTTCTCGGCGGTCTCCACGTCGAAGGGCAACCCAGCATCGATCATGGCATGAATGGCGGCATCGACCGCCAACCGCTTCATCGACATGAAGTCCACCAGCGTGTTGTCGAGATCGAAGATAATCGCGCGGATCATCGTCTCGATCCACCGTCACTGTGGATGCCTATTTGAGCGATTGACCTACGGTGCGGCCGATTGAGATCTCGCCGTTGTCAATGCGAAGATTGAAACCGCAATCGGGATTGGTGCACACCCAGGCTTTGTACTCGATTGTTGCCCCGTCCCGGCCATAATCCGACAGCGGAATGAGTACGCCTGATGTACACTTTTGGCACGCAGGAAACTCCGTCATCACAACCTCCCCTCCCGTCGTTGGGTAATGCGTCCGCGGTCTATAGTAGCGGCCGCCCTCCCCATGGATATTGGACCTCGAAGACATCCGCGAAATCGAAGATATCATCGAAGTCGGTCTTATCATCGGCTTCGTCCTTCGATAGGACCCCTACCTCGAGCAGATTGAAAACGATCTCTCCGAAGTCCCGTGTCGTTGAGATATTCCAGTGTTCCAGGACCGTCTTCGAGATCGGCCCATACAACCGTATTGCCAAATCACGACACCCTTCGACCAACTCTTCGCCGGTGACGTGTCGTCGACGAGGCAAGCGACTCACGACCTCCTCCAAAGCCATGAGGACAAACGCGTACGCTCGCTCCTCATAACGATCATCTAGCTCGCGTAACCGCTCGCGGATCGTGGTGTCGATGTGGGTGTTGTTCACGCCGACTCGATGGACACGTCGACTCGAGAGACCTTGGGAACCGTAATCCTCAAGAGCCCGTTCTCGTAGTGAACGGTGATCTCGTCGGCCTGAATCGATCGTGGCAACCGAATGCGCCGCTCGAAAGGCCCCACCGGGATCTCCATCTTGAAGTAGTTCCGAGGATCGCCGCATCGTTCCCGTCGCACTCCCCTAACCCTCAACGTATCACGCTCGAAGTGCACTTCGATGTCTTCGGTGCTCATTCCCGGGATCGCCATCGTTACCCGGTAGTCATCCTCGGTCTCGTAGACATCCGTCGGTGGCGTCCAGCGGACACCCCCTTGAAAGGTGAACGGCAGTTTGGCTTGGAACCAATCGTCGATATATGCCTCGACATCGGCAAGCAAGTCGTCGACGGCTCCTTTCTTTCCTGCTTCGTCGGTCATACGCTAACTCCTCTTGAACTAAAAGTAGGTGTCGCGTGCGCGAAGCGTCAAGCCGCTTTACCCCTTCCGCTGGGCGATCTTTGACGGGCGAAGGCATTCCCCCAGCGATGATGCATGAACCGTTCCAGCACCGATCTCAGCCAACGCGCGCTCGAACCCGCAGGATTGTTCGGCCGGCACCGACAACACCAGCTTCACCCGTTCCCCGTAATCCGCGTTCTCCTCGCGCGCCGCGTGTCTGGCCGCCACGCGACGCACGTGCGACGTGGCGGCGTACGGGAAGCGTGTCTCGAACCGCGACCAAACCCCCACCTCCGGCAGCCGACGGGCGGCGATCGCAGCGTCGATTGTCAGCCGCGCCGCATCCGCATAGGCCCGTGTAAGCCCACCGGTGCCTAGTCGCGTTCCGCCGAACCAACGCGACACCACGCAAACTGAATCAACGACGTCGGCCCGCTCGAGAGCCCCCAGGATTGGCCGCCCGGCGGTTCCGCTGGGTTCGCCGGCGTCGAAACCGGCCGCTTGGAGATCGCCATTCGACCAAGTACGGTATGCCCAACAGTGATGTGTGGCGTCGGCGTACAGTTGACTGCGGCGATCGAGAACCTGGGAAGCAGCTTTGGTGTCAGCCGCTGGCGCCAGCCAAGCCAGAAAGCGCGACCCGCGTACGGTGTGAGACGACTCGGTGGAACAGGATGACTGACGCACAGCGGTTGGGAGCCGCCGTCGGGGCCCTTAAGCCCCGGACCGCGCCAGCTCCTGGTACTGCTCGCGCCATTGCTCGTAGAGAGGAAACGCTGCGCAGAGCTCGCCGACGCTCGACCGCACACGATCGATCGTGGAGCGATCCCTGGGTCCGTCCAAGACATCCGCCATCCACCCACCGATCGTCCGCATGTCGGTGTCAGTCATGCCGCGAGTCGTCAACGCCGGTGTCCCGACCCGGATCCCGCTGGTCACGAACGGGCTCCGCTTCTCACCGGGGACCGTGTTCTTGTTCACGGTAATCCCGGCTTCCCCCAACGCTGCTTCGGCGTCCTTGCCGGTCGACTCTCCAGTGGCGGAAAGATCGACGAGGAACAGGTGGCTGTCGGTGCCCCCGGATACGACGTGGTAGCCGCGATCGACGAGCGCCGCCGCGAGAGCGCGAGCATTCGCCACCACCTGTTGCGCATAGAGACGGAATCCTGGTTCCAATGCTTCCTTGAGCGCGACCGCCTTCGCAGCGATGACGTGCATCAGCGGTCCGCCTTGTAGGCCCGGGAAGATCCACTTGTCGATCGACTTGGCGTGCTCTTCACGACAGATGATCAACCCGCCCCGCGGACCGCGCAGGGTCTTGTGGGTCGTCGTGGTAACGATGTCGGCGTGTGGGACCGGTGAAGGAAAGGCACTGCCGGCCACGAGTCCAGCAAAGTGCGCCATGTCGACGATCAGTCGGGCGCCGACCTCATCGGCGATGGTTCGAAACGCACCAAAATCGATCGTGCGGCTGTAGGCGCTACCGCCAGCCATGATGACCTGCGGCCGAGCTTCCAGAGCCGTCTTGCGGACCTCTTCGTAGTCGATGAGTCCGGTGTCCGTATCGACACCGTAGCTGGCGACTTCGTACAGTCGGCCGCTGAAGTTGACCGGACTCCCGTGCGTCAGGTGACCGCCGGCTGACAAGTCCATCCCCAGTAACGTGTCTCCCGGCTCCATCGCTGCCATATAGGCTGCCATGTTGGCCTGCGAGCCGGAGTGAGATTGCACGTTAGCGTGATCGCCGCCAAACAGCTCGAGCGCGCGATCGATCGCCAGTTGCTCGGCTTCGTCGACGTGCTCGCAGCCGCCGTAGTAGCGCCGAGCGGGGTACCCTTCGGCATACTTGTTCGTCAGGACTGAGCCCATCGCCTCCAAAACCGCGGGGCTCACGAAGTTCTCGCTCGCAATGAGCTCGAGGCCGTTCGCTTGGCGCTCGGCCTCGGCCATCAGAACCGCCGCAATCTTGGGATCGGTTTGCTGCAGACCATTCACGAGACGAGCTGCTCGATTTTCTCGACCCTACGCTCGTGCCTGCCGCCACCGAACGGAGTCTCCAGGAACTTCCATAGGATCTTCTTCGCATCGGCCGCAGACAACAGGCGACTGCCCAGACAAAGGACGTTGGCATCGTTGTGCTCACGGGCCAGCGACGCCATCTGCTCGCTCAAACAGTTCGCCGCTCGGACACCGGGCTGACGATTGGCGACCATCGCCATCCCGATCCCAGCGCCGCAGACAAGCACGCCGCGATCCGCCTTGCCTTCCCGAATGCCGAGCGCGACCCGGGCACCGAAGTCGGGATAGTCGACGGAGTCGATCGAGTCGGTACCCAGATCGACAGGCTCGTATCCGAGATCTACCAGGTGCACCTCCAGGTCTTCCTTGAGGCAGTAGCCGGCGTGATCAGCCCCTAAGAGCACTCTTCGGTCGTTGCTCACGGGCAGATCCTAGACGGTTGCCGCAGCGGATACTTCATCGTGCTTCTCAATCTCCTCGCGAGCCTCGCGCAGTCGCTGCGCCGCCAGCCAATCGGCGGCCTTGTACTTCGGGATTTTCTCATGTTCGGCGATATCGAAGATCGAGAGCAGCGTGCTGTAGATCCCGCGCGCCTTCTGCATCGAGGTTTCATGATCGTAGCCCACGATCTCGCTGTACACGTTGATCAAGCCACCCGCGTTGATAACATAGTCCGGCGCGTACAGGATGCCGCGCGCGTCCAACGCGTCACCATGCCGGTCCTCGGCAAGCTGGTTGTTGGCCGCGCCGGCCACAACCTGACAGCGCAATCTCCGAACGGTCCGATCGTTGATGATCGCGCCGAGCGCGCACGGCGCAAAGACTTCGCATTCGACATCATAGATCGCTTCCGGCTCCACCGCTGTAGCGCCAAAAGCGTCGACGACGCGTTTGACTCTCGTCGGTTCGATGTCGGTGATGGTGATGATCGCACCTTCTGCGGCCAAGTCTTCGCACAGGTGGTAACCAACGTGACCTGCGCCCTGTACGGCAACGCGTACACCCTTCAGATCGTCTGACCCCAGCTTCTTCAGACAGCTGGCTTTGATTCCGTGGTACACGCCAAAAGCCGTCACCGGCGACGGGTCGCCCGAACCGCGCGGGCTGGATTCAATCCCAGTGACGTACTTCGTCTCCTGATACACAAACTCCATGTCGTCAACCGTAATGCCGACATCCTCGGCTGTGATGTAGCGGCCACAGAGCGTCTCAACGAAGCGGCCGTGTGCACGCAGCAGCTCCTCCGTCTTGTCGGTCTTCGGGTCGCCGATGATGACCGCCTTGCCACCCCCCAATGCGAGACCCGCTACCGCTGCCTTGTATGTCATTCCCTCCGACAACCTGAGTACGTCGACCAAGGCCTCCTGGGTGTTTCGGTACGGCCACATCCGGGTGCCCCCGAGCGCTGGCCCAAGCGTCGTGTCATGAATGGCGATGATCGACTTGAGCCTGGACCGCGGGTCGTGGCAAAACACGACCTGCTCATGGCCCTCGTCGTCCATCAGATCAAAGATGTCCACTAGAACTCCTCTCGCGTCTCAACACCGAGCCTGCGAACGACGAAACGTTAATCGCCGAACAGTTCACTGGCTATCACCAACTGTTGGATCTCCGACGTACCCTCATAGATCTCAGTGACCTTGGCATCACGGAAATACCGCTCCACTGGATAGTCGCGCGTGTAACCATATCCGCCATAGACCTGCACAGCATTGGTGGCGGCCTTCATCGCAACTCTGCTGGAAAGTAGCTTGGCCATCGAGACTTCCTTACGGGCCGGGCCGCCCCGATCCTGTTTGTCGGCCGCGGCGTAAGTCAGTGCCCGCGCCGCAGCCACCTCGGCTGCCAGCGCGGCGAGCTGGAACCTAAGGCCTTGAAACTTCGCGATCGGTCGCCCAAAAGCGGTCCTTTCACGGGCGTAGTTGATCGAAAGCGTCAGGCACGCCTCGGCGATCCCGAGCGCTTGGGCGGCGATCCCGAGACGACCGTGTTCGAGACTGGCGAGTGCGTACTTGAGACCGTGCCCCTCCTCGCCTAACCGATTGCTAACCGGTACCTCCAGATCATCGAACACGATCTCAGTCGTGTTCGATGACTTGAGACCCATCTTCTTCTCTTCCTTCCCGACGCCAAAACCATCCCAAGTCGGTTCGATAACGAACGCGGATATGCCGCGCGCACCATCGTCGCTGGTGCGCGCCATCGCAACGATGACATCAGCGGTGCCACCGTTGGTGACCCACGCCTTGGCGCCGTTCAGCAGGTAGTGATCACCGTCCATTCGGGCGCGGCACGTCATCGCGGCGGGATCCGAACCGGCATTCGCTTCGGATAGTGCGAAGGCAGCCAACATCTTGCCGGCGGTCATCGGTCGCAGATACCGATCTCTGAGCTCATCCGTGCCGTACGTCAGCAACATCCGGCTTGGAAGCGAGTTGTGAACGCTCATCGAAACCGCGAGCGATGGGTCGACCTTGGCGATCTCTTCCAGCGCGAGGAGGTACGTAACGGTGTCGAGTCCGCTGCCCCCCCACTCCTCAGGCATGAGCATCCCCAGGAAACCGAGCGCGCCGAGCCCGTCGACGGCGCCGCGCGGAAAGTGAGCGGTCCGATCCCATTCGGCGACGTGAGGAGCTAGCTCCTGCTCCGCGAAATCCCTTGCGGTGCGGACGACTTCCTGTTGAATGTCGGTGAGTTGGCGGAATTGGGTCACCATTCTCGCAGGTCCCCCCGCCATACGGACGTCTGACGGCACCGTTTAGCTATCGCCAGTCTCACTCACCACCCCCGTACTCGAAGAAACCACCGCCCGTTTTCCGACCCAGTCGGCCGGCGGCGACCATCCGTTTGAGGAGTGGACAGGCGCGGTACTTGGGATCGCCGAAACCATCGTGCAGCACTTCCAGAATCGCCAGGCACACGTCGAGCCCAATAAAGTCAGCCAGCGTCAGCGGTCCCATCGGGTGCCCCATGCCCAGCTTCATAACGGTGTCGATCGCCTCGGGCTCTGCGACCCCCTCCATCACGCAAAAAATCGCCTCGTTGATCATCGGCATGAGAACGCGGTTGGAGACGAAGCCGGGGTAATCCTCCACGGTCACCGGGACCTTCCCCAGCGACTCGGCTAACGCGACGACTGTATCGTGGGTCGCAGCGGAGGTTTCAAGACCGCGGATGATCTCGACCAGCTTCATAACCGGTGCCGGGTTCATGAAGTGCATGCCGATCACCTGATCGGGCCGCGACGTCGCCGCTGCAAGCTGGGTAATCGAGATCGAAGAGGTGTTGCTGGCCAGGATAGCGTCGGGCTTGACGATCGCGTCGAGGGTTCGGAAGACATCGGTCTTGATCTCCTCGTCCTCGACGATCGCCTCGATGACGAGGTCCACGCCGTGAGCGGACTCGAGATCTGTGCTGGACGTGATCCGTTCGAGTGTCGCAGCTTTATCCTCCGCGGTCGCCTTCTCCCTCTTGATCTGGCGATCGAAGTTGCTGCCGATCGTCTCGAGGCCATGCCCCAGTGCCACCGGGTCGCTATCGACGAGTAGGACACCGTGACCGTGCTGAGCGAAGACGTGGCCGATGCCGTTGCCCATCGTACCGGCACCGATAATGGCGACGTTTCCAACCGTCACAACCGCTCGATCTCCATCGCGACGGCGTTTCCACCCCCGAGGCAAAGTGTTGCCAACCCGCGGGTTAGACCGTGGATCTTCAACGCATAGATGAGGGTGGTTAGAACTCGGGCGCCGCTGGCGCCAATGGGATGGCCGAGCGCCACGGCACCGCCGTGGACATTGACTCGTTCCCAGTCCCAGCCGAGCTCGTGACCGTCGGCCAGTGCCTGAACGGCGAATGCCTCGTTGGCTTCGATCAACTCGTAGTCGCCGATCGAGCGACCCGTTTTCTGCATCAGCTTTTGCACTGCAACGATCGGCGCATAGAAGAGCAGTTCGGGCTTGGTCCCCGCGGCGGCGTAGTCCACGATCCTCGCCAGCGGCTCGAGACCGTCCGCCGCAACCTTGGCCTCGCTCGCGACGACCAACGCGCTGGCGCCGTCGTTCAATCCCGGCGCGTTCCCGGCAGTCACCGTTCCCTCGCGATCAAACGCCGGTCGCAATCGCGCCAACACCTCAAGGCTCGTGTCCCTGCGCGGACATTCATCGGTGTCGATGGTCACCGTGCCCTTCCGGGTCTCGATATCAACGCCTACGATCTCCGCGTCGAACTTGCCATCCTCGATCGCCGCAATCGCCTTCTGATGACTCTCGAGCGCAAACTTGTCCTGCTGTTCGCGAGTGATGTTCGACTTCTCCGCGGTCAGCTCAGCGTGCTTGCCCATGTGCACGTCCGCGAACGAGCACCACAATCCATCGCTGATCATCGCATCGATCAGCTTCTGGTTCCCAAATTTCATCCCTTGCCGCGCACCCTGAACCAAAAACGGCGCGTTCGACATCGACTCCTGACCACCGGCAACGATGCAGGCTTGGTCGCCTGCGCGAATCGACTGGGCCGCCAACATCACCGCTTTCAGTCCCGAGCCACACACCTTGTTGATCGTCATCGCCGGCACTGTATCCGGCACGCCACCGTGATGGGCAGCCTGGCGCGCCGGCGCCTGGCCGCTCCCAGCCTGGACCACTTGTCCCATGATCACTTCGTCGATCGTTTCCGGATCGACACCGGCTCGCCCAATCGCCTCCCGCACTACGATCGCACCAAGCTCGGGCGCGGTCTTAGGTGATAGCGCGCCCAAGAACTTCCCGATCGGCGTTCGGCACGCGCTCGCGATCAACGGCGTCGCTCGACCATTTTGGCTCATCTCATGCCCCTTTCACTCGCCTGCCGGGCAAGCTCCCACGACGCCGATCCTCAGCCGGTCCATGGATCACGCTCGGGATCGCGCTCGAACCGGCCACGCTCGTCGCGGCGCAGATACGCCAGCGGATGATCGGCGTCGTGCACGAAGGCGCACAACCACCCCTGATCGCAGGCTTGCGGCAACACCCGCTGCTTGGTCTCGAGCGTAGTGACCGGATAGAGGTCGTAGGCCATGATGTAAGGGTTCGCCAAATGATGAGTAGTCGGAACCAGATCGCCCAGGAACACCAGCTTGCGTCCATCCCCGTCGTCGATCGCGATAGAGCAGTGATGCGCTGTGTGACCCGGCGTTTCGAATACCGTTACTCCACCGAGCCCGGTTCCGTCCTCGACCCATTCGACCACACCACGTTCCTTCAGAGGTGCGTAGTTGCGTTCAAGATACGACGCCGCGTTTCGCTCGTTGGGGCTCATTGCCGCCTCGAACTCTCCACGATGGATATAGTAGGCTGCGTTCGGAAACGTCGGCACAACCGTTTCACCGTCGTCCGCCCACGTCGTGGCGCCACCCGCATGGTCGAAGTGCAGGTGGGTGAGGAAGATCCTATCGATCGTCTCCGGCGGCGCGCCCGCGGCCCCGAGTCGAGCCGGCAATCCTCCGTCCCGCTCGAGACCATAGATGGACTGGAATTTGGCGTCGTCCTTACCTCCGGAGCCTGTCTCGACAACCGTCCGACCGTCGGGTCCATCGATCAGCAAGCTGTTCATCCCGAGCCGGATCCGATTGCGGTCATCGGCCGGGAGTCGCCGCTCCCACAGAACTCTCGGAACAACGCCGAACATCGCCCCACCGTCCAAACGCTGGAGGCCATCCGAGAGCACGGTGACGGTGTTGTCTCCCCAGTGAATTGGAGGCCATGAGAATCGCGTCACGCGTGGCGAGATTTGCCGAGAATGTCGCGGGCGATGACGACTCGTTGGATCTCGCTGGTTCCTTCGCCGATCTCGGTGATCTTGGCATCGCGCATCATGCGCTCGACCGGATAATCCCGAGTGTAGCCGTTGGCACCGTGGATCTGGACCGCCTCGATGGTGGTTCGCATGGCGAGTTCGGAGCAAAAGAGCTTGGCCTGCGCGGCAGCCAAACGGTACGGCTTGCCGCCGTCCTTGAGGCGGGCTGAATGATACGTGAGGTGGCGTCCGGCCTCGATGCCGGTGGCCATGTCAGCCAGCTTGAACTGGATCGCTTGAAAATCCGCGATCGGTCGCCCGAACTGTTGCCTCTCGAGCGCGTACTGGAGGGACGCTTCGTATGCACCAGCGGCGATCCCGACCGCGTGCGCGGCGATCCCGATTCGACCGCCGTTAAGGGTATGAAGGCACTGGTGAAATCCGCGCCCTTCCTCGCCCAATAGGTTTGCGTGTGGTACGCGAACGTTCTCGAAGATGAGTTCCCGGGTGTCGCTGGCCCGCCAACCGAGCTTGTCCTCCTTTTTGCCCGCCGCGACACCATCGGCATCCGCCTCGACGATGAACATCGACACCGCGCGGTGATCGGCCTCGGGGTCGGTCACGGCAGCGACGACGAGCGTGCCCGCCACACCAGCGTTGGTGATGAAGACCTTGGTCCCGTTTAGGATCCAGTCATCGCCGTCGCGGGTGGCCGTGGTCGCCATGTTGGCGGCATCGGAACCGGAGGTCGCTTCGGTCAAACCGAAGGCGCCCAGCGACTCGCCCTGCGCCATCGGAGGGAGGTACCTCTCTTTTTGCTCAACGTTGCCGAAGTCGTGGATCGGCGAGGCAGCCAGTGATGTGTGGGCGCCAACGGTGATGGAGTGTGATGCGTCGACCTTAGCCAACTCCTCGATCACCAACGCCATCGTCATGGTGTCAGCTCCCGCGCCCCCGAGCGCTTCCGGGAACGGAATCCCGAACAAACCCAGGCCCGCCATCTCGCGCACCGTGTCCCACGGGAACTCGCCGGACTCGTCATGCTCTGCGGCGATCGGCGCAATGCGATCGCGGGCGAACGCGCGCACTGTGTCGACGAGGAGTTTTTGCTCCGAGGTCAGATCCGTCGTCACGGCTTCACGACGCGGCCCCCATCTTCGCGCCCCGCTCGTCGACCCAGTTCTCGATGTACTCGACGATCTCACCGGTCGTTGTCCCCGGCCCGAAAAGCTGACCCACTCCCAACTCGCCCAAGGCTTGCATGTCGTCTTTTGAGATGATCCCCCCACCGGTAAGCAGAACATCGTTCATGCCAGCGTCTCGCATGAGCTCGCGAACTCGCGGAAGCAGCGTCATGTGGGCACCCGAGAGGATCGACAACGCGATCACGTCGACGTCTTCCTGTAGCGCAGTCTCGACGATTTGCTCGGGTGTTTGATGTAAACCGGTGTAGATCACCTCCATGCCGGCGTCGCGAAGCGCAGCGGCGACTACCTTCGCACCGCGGTCGTGACCGTCGAGCCCAGGCTTCCCGACCAATACTCGGATCTTCTGTTCACTAATCATCGTCAACCTCGTTCCGGGCGGTCACCTCAGAAAATCGACGGTTCCCGCCATGTTCCGTATTCATCACGCATCAACTCGACAATCTCACCCACCGTAGCATACAAGCGTACCGCGTCGAGCACAGGTTCCATCAAGTTCCGCTCGTCACGAATCGATTGGCGCAGCGCATCCATCGCCGCTCGATACTTCGCGTCATCACGCTTGGCTCGCACGTCCGCAACGCGGGCGCACTGCTCACGCTCGTACCGCGGGTCGATCCTGAGAATCGGGATCTCCAAGCTCTCGTCTTTCTCGATAAAATCATTGACCCCTACAATTACACGCCGTCGAGAGTCGATCTCTTCCTGATACCGGCTCGCCGCCACCGCCAGCTCGCGCTGAAAGAACCCTTGCTCGATCCCGGCTACGACACCGCCGAGGTCCTCGATCTGGCGGAAGTAGGCTTCAGCCTCGGCCTCCATCCTATCGGTCAACGCCTCCACGTAGTAGGAGCCGCCGAGCGGGTCGATCACGTTGGCTACTCCCGACTCGTAGGCGATCACCTGCTGGGTCCGCAACGCGATCTTGACCGCTCTCTCGGTCGGCAACGCGTACGTCTCGTCCATCGAGTTAGTGTGCAGGCTCTGAGTCCCACCCATCACACCCGCCAACGCCTGGATGGCGGTCCGCACGATGTTGTTCTCGGGTTGCTGCTCGGTGAGCGAGCACCCGGCTGTCTGGGTGTGGAATCGCATCAGCAGCGAGCGCGCGTTCTTGGCTCCGTACCGCTGTTTCATGTGACGTGCCCAGATCCGCCGCGCGGCGCGGTACTTGGCGATCTCTTCAAAGAAGTCGTTGTGGGCATTCCAAAAGAACGACAACCGTGGAGCGAAGCGGTCGACGTCGAGCCCGGCCTTTATTCCCTCTTCGACGTAAGTGAAGCCGTCGGCCAACGTGAATGCGAGCTCCTGCGCCGCAGTCGAGCCCGCCTCCCGAATGTGATACCCAGAGATCGAAATGGGATGCCATTTCGGCGCGTTGTCGGCGCACCATCCCATCATATCGACGATAATCTTGAGGTGGGGATCGGGCGGGAAGAGCCACTCCTTTTGTGCGATGTATTCCTTGAGGATGTCAGTCTGAAGTGTCCCTCGCAGCTTGTCCGATGGGACACCTTGTTCCTCAGCCACCGCCACGTAGAGCGCCAGGAAGATGACGGCGGGCCCGTTGATCGTCATTGAAGTCGACACCTGATCGAGCGGAATTCCGCGAAACAAGGTCTCCATGTCGGCCAGGCTGTCAATGGCTACACCACACACTCCCACCTCACCCTCCGACATCGCGTGGTCAGAGTCGTACCCCATGAGCGTCGGCAGGTCGAAGGCAACCGATAACCCGGTCTGGCCGTGATCTAGCAGGAAGTGGTAGCGCTGGTTGGTCTCTTCGGCGGTGGCAAACCCAGCGAACTGACGCATCGTCCACAGCCGAGTCCGATACATCGAATCGTACACGCCTCGGGTGTACGGGTACTCACCTGGAAGACCGATGTCTTCGAGCGGATCGTTGTCAGCCAAATCGAGAGGGGTGTAGATCGGCGCCACCTCCATCGAGGAGGTGGTCGTGAAGTCGATATCTCGCGTGGATTGCCGATCCCTTCGATCACGCCACGCCGCCACGCGTGCTGCCATACGCTCTTCGCGAGTGGACCCCTCCTGAACGATTGGCCTGCCGTCGTCGCGACGATCCTTACGCACTGTTGGCGTCATCCCCGCTCCTCTTGCTCGGTCCCAGGACGGGCTGACGGTGAGTCGAGCCCAACCGCGGCGACAATCTCGTCAGCCACCGAGTACGGCGTCGCGTCGCCATCGCGGATCCGATCGAGGGCCTGCTCCAGAATCTCCTCTCCTCCACCCCACTTCCACACGTGCGCATCGACACGACGGGCAACCAAATCACGAACCCGATCTGCGGATCGCACGCGCTGCTTGACGGTAAACGCGCCGCTCTTGTGGCAATGGCTTCGATGCGCATCAATCGCGGCGGCCAGCTCTTCGACGCCTTCGCCTTCGACCGCTACGGTGCGCACGATCGGCGGAACCCAGCCCCTGCCATCGCGCGGCTTGAGCCCCAGCGTTGCGGTCAACGCTCGCTCCAGGTTCTCGGCTCCCGGGCGATCGGCTTTGTTTACAACGAACACGTCGGCGATCTCCATCAACCCAGCCTTCATCGTCTGGACCGCATCACCGGATTCGGGCACCAGCACGACCACGGTCGTGTCGGCCGCGCTCACGATATCGCGCTCGGTCTGACCGACGCCGACCGTCTCGTGAATGACGACGTCGAAACCAAACGCCTCCAACAGGTCAGCCGCTTCGAGCGATGTGGTGGCCAAACCGCCGAGTCGCCCACGGGACGCCATCGACCGGATGAACGCCCCGTCATCCAGTGTGAGATCCTGCATCCTGATCCGATCGCCAAGCAACGCTCCACCAGTGAAAGGGCTGCTGGGATCGACGGCGAGGATGCCGACCTTTTGATCGTGCCGCCTGCACAGCAACGCGAACTTCTCGGTCAGCGTACTTTTTCCTGCACCCGGAGGGCCTGTCACGCCGACGCGAAACGCACGCCCCAGGCCGGAGTGGGTGGCGTGCAACAGTTGCTCGAACCCGGGCTGCTGGTTTTCAACCCAGGTCAGCGCGCGGGCCAGCGCGCGGCGGTCGCCGCGAGCGAATCGCTCGAGCAGCCCCGCCACCTCGGGGGTCCGGGATGTCGAGGCCATCACGGTCAAAAGTTACGCCGGATCTGCAAGTGGCGCTACGTCTTACGCTCCTCCTGACGGGCCGCCGGGAAGAGCACGTTGTTGAGAATCAGGCGATAACCGGGCGACCGCGGATGGTACTCCAGATCGGTGGGGGGGTCGCCGATCGCGTGCTGGGGATCCTCGGGATCATGCCCGCCAAGAAAGGTGAACGTGCCGGCGCCCAGGTCGCCGTGCAGGTACTTGGCCAGGCTGCGGTCGGCGCAGGTCGCGAGCACCAGCACGCCAGGCTTTAGGACCGACGGACGAAAGGAGGTCGTCAAACCGTACCAGTCGGGGAACCGCAGATGATGGTTCTGCGTCAACATCGCCGCCACCGGGTCAACGGTCGGCGCGAATTCCGCCAGCTGCACCGTGTCAAGAACGCGACGGTCGGGAGTATTCACTCGGTGCCCATCAATCGTGGAGAACGGCCCGACGTCACCCGGCTCAAGCGCGAAATCGGCAAAAGAAAGCGTGTCGCTAAACTCCGGTGGGTCGCCGGCCAGTGCGAGGTCCAGGGTCTCGGTGGCCGCGCACATCGCGAACAGGAACCCGCCCTGGTTAACGTACTCACGGATCGCCGTCGCGATGGCGCGCTTGAGCGATCGAGTGTCTCCAAAACCAAGCTCGGTGGCGGTCTCCCTGTCGACCCTAACCGCCTCCCTATACCAATCGGTCGACTGTACGTTGAGGCCGTACTTGCCGTATTGACCGGTGAAATCCTCGTGATGGAGATGCAACCAGTCGATGTCCGCCAGTTCAGCGCCAAGCACGTCACGGTCCCACACCACTCGATACGGTATGTCGGCGAACTCGAGTGCCAACCGTACCGCATCGTCCCACGGCGCAGCGTAACGTGGCGCGTACACAGCGATCTCGGGTGCGACCTCGAGCCGCACCGGTGCGACCCCACCGCTCAAAGACAACTCATACTCACCCAATTCTAGATCGTCAGCCGACTCGGTCATGACTCCGCGCTCGAGGCTGTCTTCGTACGCCGCCGGATGATGGACCAGAAACGACCCACCACGATGATTGAGCAACCAATCGGCCGTCGCGCCCTGCTGCAACGCACGGTAGACGATGCCGTACGCGCGCAACGGCTGAGGCTGAGCCTCGTCCATCGGGATGACAAAGGACTGCATTGCGACACCGCGATTGCGACCAACGTTCGGCCCGGCTCGCACCGCCCCCGGAACGGCGGTCATCGCCCCCAACCCCGCTAGCTGGAGAAACCGACGGCGCTTCACGATCGTCCATCATCGCCGTTGGCCCCGGCGAGCAGTCGTCGCGCCTCGAGCGCATACGGGCTGGTGGCGTGCTTAGCCACGATTTCGCGCCACAGCGCCGCCGCGCGCTCGGGGTTCTCGGCTACCGCTGCCCAGCGGCCCGCCGCCAACAACAGCGCTGGCGCCTCGCCACTTGCCGGAGACCGCTCCACCGCTCGAGCGAGCATCTCGCTCGCGCCGGTCGCATCACCAGCCCGCCCCCGCCACTCCCCTGCCAATCCGTACACAAGTGATCCCGCGATGCCGAGCGAGTCCAACTCGCCGATCGAACTCGCCAGCGAGTCGAGTCGGGTCGACGCCACCGCCGCTCGTCGAGGTGCCTCGATCATCGTCCGACCGAGCACGGCATAAAACGGGTCGGCCACGCGCGCTCTGAGGAGCCACTGGACCAGTCGCGCGCGCTCCAGCGCTTCGAGTGCCGCAGCGGTCGCATCGTCCTTGCTGATCGCGCGCGCGTAAGAAGCGATGGCGCTATCGGGTCGTTGCCGGCTCAGCCACAGGTCCCCGAGCGGCACGCCAAGCGTCGCCGCATCGACGCCCTCCGCACGCGCGCGTTCGAGTGCGCGCTCAACGGCGGTGAAATCACCGGCCACGCGGGCAGCAGCGACCTCCGCCGCCCACGCGCCCTGGTCGGCACCGGGCACCCCGGCCCGCGCCGCCGCTCTGAGCTCGGCTGCGGCCCGGCCGTGGTCGCCGGTCGCACGGGCGATTTCGGCCGACAACAAGCGGTCGGATGGTCTTGTGGCCGGCGGTCCTAGACCAAAAAGCGCATCCAATGCGCGTCCAGCGGCGCCCGGTGCCGTCGGCAGCGCCGCAGCCGCGACCCGACGCAGCTGGACACCTCGCGCGGTCGGCCCGAGCGCTTGATCGTTGGCCGCAGCGATCGCTCGCGTCCAATCACCCGCCTTGATCCACGCTTGCACCACGAGCGGCGACAGGAGCCCGGCCGTTCGTGCATCCGCTCCCGCTTTGGCCGTCTCCAGCCTTTCGACAGCGATCTCCGTTGCCAAGCTCGGCGACCACTTCTCGAGCAGCGCCTCAATCGCCGCGATCGCTCCGACGAGGGTCGCACCACCGTAACTGACCGCAGTCAGATACGCGGTCAACCCAGCCCCGGGGTCCTGTCGATCCAACTCCAGCTCGCCACGCAACATCGCCACCGCCGCTGGCTCGGCACCTCGATCGCGGGCGCGGTCGAGGAGCGCCGCAGCGCCAGCGTGGGCGCGCTGCCCAAGCAAGACGCGGAACAATCTCGCCAACGGCCCGAAATCGCCCGGTCGCCGATCGAGGTAGGCATCGAACCGATCGACGACTGTGACCGGCTCGACGCCGGCTTCGAGCGACAGCGCAGCCCAGTACGAAAGCGCGTTCGGGCCCACGTCTTCTCTGACCGCGAGGCTGTCGAGCACTGCACGGAAACGGTCGACCTCGTCTAGGTGTGCCGCGGCGCGAGCCATCCCGGCCAGCGCCATCGGGTGATCCTCGGCCGGCTGGTATGCGGCCCTAAAGCGAGCAAATGCCTCTACATGGTCGCCCCGATTGGCGGCCGCTCGCCCGGCTTCCAGCATCTCGAGAGTCTGAGACACTCCGGGGGCAGCGGTCGCAAGTCCCGCCACCACCACGACGGCCGCAATGACGCCGATCGACCGCCGACGATCGCTCACTCGGTCCCCGACGCAGATCGTACGCCAGCCTCGGCGAGTGATTCGAGGTACGCGCGTACCGAGTCAAGCGCCCCCCTCGGTAACACACCCCGCCACGGCGCGAGCGCCGCTTCGGGATCGAGGCGCGGTGCGCTCGCACGGGGTGGCAATGGCGAGGGAGTTTCGGGAACGAACGAATGGGCTGCCTCCGCTCGTCGGCGATCGGTCGTCTCTCGCTCGACCATCCGTCCGACATCGGCCAGCCGACGCGCCAACGCTCGCAAATCGGTATCGGCGCGCGCGCCCGGGACACCGCGTTCCAACTGGCGCGCCAACTCCTCGACTGCAGCCTCCAGCCCCTCTACGGTACGCACGTCGATCCCCATCTCGAGCAGTTCCTCCGCGACATCGTCGAGCTCTCGACCAATCTCACGTTGAGCCACCGCGGCCTCAGGGTTGCCACCCGCCGGCGCATCGCTGTTCCCGAGCGCGTCGGCCAACGAACGCTCGGCTTGCGCCATCGACTCCAGCTGCCGCGCGACCTGCCCCGAGCTGCCAGCTGCACCTTCCGCACCCCCGGTCGCTCCCTCGCTGTCCGGCAGCAGAAACGCGCGCGCCAGCAACATCAGCGCCGCCGCCGCGTCCTCGGCCGCGGCCTGCGCCTGAGAGTTTCCGAGACCTTGCCCCGGCGGGGTCGCTACAGCTTCCCCCGCATATCGAACGCTGAACACCGCTTGCGCCAAGCGCGTGGCCAACTCGAGACCGGCGGGGCGACCGCCGATCGCTTCAACCAGCTCGCCCAGGGCGGCTTCCAACCCCCGTCCAACCACCGCCTGCCGGGAGACTCGGTCGGCGTGCTGACTGGCTCCAGTAGGCGGACCACCCATCGCCTCGGCCAGCTCTCGCTGTCGTTGAGCCAGGAACAAGACCTCGGCGCCTGCCCGATCGATCGCGATTCGCCGCGCCGCGGCGGCGCCCGCCGCACGATCGACCTCCGCCCGCGCCTGACCGGCGGCCCATTCGAGCGCTTCCGCAGCTTGTTGTTGTGCCGTCGCCAACGCCGCCGGGTCTCGATCCGCGATCTGCTCGCCAACGTTCTCGAGCGCAGCCTCGACTGCTGTCCGGAGTGAGTCGGGCAGTTCCTCGGACGCCGCCGATGCAGCGACGTCGATCTCCGACTGCCGGGGTTCGATCTCGGCACCCAGCCGATCCGGGTCCGTCTGGCGGGTGTCCCTCGCCAACTCGTCCTCGGAGCGAGCCAGGCCAGCCAGCGTGTCAGCGGTCATCGATAGCTGGATCAGCGCCTCGGTCTCAGCCAGTCCCTCACGGATCGCCTCGAGCATCGACGCCCGAGCGGACAACTCGGCGTCGGGTTCCTTGGGCAGACCGGGCTGGGATGTCAAATCGGCCTGCGCCGTTCCCTCGAGCAATCGTCGATACGCCGCCAGGCGTTCGGCGAGGCCGGGGTGCAGGTCCGGATCCGCCAGCGTCCGATCGAGCGTTTGAGCCAGGCTGTCGGCGGCGGCCCGCAGCCGCGCGTCGAGCTCCCGTTGATCGCCCGTCGATTGCTCGCCACGCACCTCTCGCTGGGCCGCTTGCAGCGCGCGATCGATCTCACGACCGGCGGCGGCCCGATCGGCGGCGACGTCTGCACTGAGCGCCGCCCGACCCGCGATCACCGCGGATCGCCACCTAGTCGCCGCAGGCCCGCCATGGCGTGGTCGCGCCACGACTCGGAATCGAAAGCTGTCGCCTGGGGCACGCTGCGCGCCGAGCCGCGCGATCGCCACCACGGTCGTATCACGCGCCCCATCGACATCGCCGATGAGGCCGCTTCGTCCGTCGTCGGTCTCCCATCGTAGTCCCTGAAGCCCGGCCGTGGCGCCGGCTCTGACTTCCAACCACACACCGGCGCTACCGAGAACGGTCGGGTCGTCTTCCGGTCGAAGGAGCTCAACGAACGCAGGCCCAGCCCCGATCACGGTAAACGACGTCGGCGAGGTCTCGGCACCGCTTCGAGTCCGAGCTAGGACTCTGGCTTCTCCGACCGTGAGTTCGACTCGACCCGCAAACGTGGCACCTTCGATCTCGAGCGGAGTTTTGCGCCCGTCGGCCCACTGCACCCAAGCAGCATCGATCCTCTGGCTCGCCGCGCCCCGAATCTCAAGCGTTTCGCCGGTTGGCACTGCTCGACCGGCTAGCGACACCCAGGCTTCGCCCTCAAACCGAGCCTCGACCCGCACCATGGCCACAGGTACGCGAACCGTCACTTGGTAGACGGGACTGGTGAACGGCCCGAACCTGAGCCGGTACTCGAATGGGCCGGTTATCTCTGACCAACCCCAGGAACCGGTCGGTCCCGCGGCCAACGTTTCGGCACGCCAGGCGGAAGCCGGCGGGCGTGACTCGAGCAACAGCGGACCCCTCGATGGCGGGCCCAGGATCGTCGCCTGGCCCACCAACTCTTCGCCATATGCGACGTCGATATCACCCGGTGCAACCGTCCACTCGACAGTCGGGGATCGCCACGCTTGTTGTGGTTGCTGCAAAACCCCGGCGACCCTACTCGCAGCAGTCGGTTGGCCGACCGCGGTTAGCGCGGCTACCACCACCGTCGCGAACGCCAGCCATCGCCATCGCGCAATCCCCGAGCGGTCACGGTACGCCAACGCGCTGTCAAGCCTGGCGCCGCCACGACGCTCTAGCCACGATGCCGCCGATCGCTGCCGCGCGGCCGCCAGGCCGGCTCGAGGATCCTCGAGCAGAGCATCAAGCGTGCCTCTCGTCTGTGGAAACAATCGCCCCAGCTCGGCCGCGACGTCAGCGGACTCCATGACCGACCGACGCCAGGCCTGTATGAGACGCCATCCTGCAACGAGCGCGCCGATCGTCACCAATAGGTATCCGAGCCCACGCAGAACGCCCGCCGGCCCAATGACGATCTCCCAAGCGAGCAGTGCAAAAACGAATGCCGCGGTGGCAGCCGCCGATGTCCAACCCAGTCGTTGATGGCGGCGACCACGCGCGGCCGCGCAGAGCTCCCGGAAGACGACTTCCGGATCCTGGTGGGTGCTCATCTCATCTCAAGACTGCCCTTACGAGTGCGGGTTCATGGCCGGAAGTTCATGCCTACTGAGTAGACATTCTTCGTATAGAAATCATTCAACGTGATTGACTCGTTCCGATACCGTCCGTAACGAGCCTCGATCGAGTACTGCGCATTGACATCCTTGACCAACCGAAGCAGCAACACGTTATTGGAAGCGCCGCTGGTATCTAGCGTACCAGCGCCACTCAAGTTCGGGGCCGGTTCCGAGAACGATCTCAACTCGATGAGCCCGTAGAACTGCGCCAACATGTCCCACGGCAGCCGTCGGATCACCTGCAAGCCGATGTTGTGACTCAGGTACGAAAGCCCAAAAGAGTTTGAGTCGTTGTAGCGGAAGTGATACTCGGCCTCCACCGAGACCGGTCCCAGCCACACCAGCTGGCCTCCCAATTCGTGCAGATAGTCGATCTGCCGCGGTCGAGTCAAGCCGCGGAACGCGTTAGCTGGATCGTCATCGTCGGGCCTCACGACACCACGACCGGGGTAGCGAATACGATCCACCGAGTATTGCCAGGTGACCGAAACGTCTTGACCAAAGTCCTTTGTGAGCGAACCAAACCCACCGGCCGATCGCTCATTGAACGGTTGGTCCAGATTCTCGAAGTCGACCCGTGCGAATCGTGTTCCGACCTCCAGTCGAGCAGGCCGATCCGGCGCCAGAGGCCGCAGGTTCAACGTAGCGCTGGCCTCTCCACCGATGCTCGTGAACCCATCCTCGTTGATAAAGAAGAAGTCATCGGTCCACTTTCGATTCTTGATCGCGAAGGCTCCGCCCAACGCCAGGTTTGTGCCCACTCGGCGCACATACCCGACACCGCCCTCATTGACAAACTGATTTGCCAGATCGAAGTCGTTGCCAACCAAGCCGAAGTGGCGCTTGAAGCCACCTTGGTAGGACAGTGACAGACGCTGCGCGCCCGCCTCTCCCCATTCCAAGTCTCCGCTGTACGCGAGGCGAGCGATCTGTGCACGCACGGGATCACTGAGCGCCTCATCGACGTTATCGTCGAATTCGTACGTTACGTGAACGTCTTGGTCGTAGTCCCACGCCCCTTGAGCGTGGAGTACAGTCGGCAACAGCGTCAACAGCCACGCAATCGCGAGCGCCGACGTACTCGACCGCGGCGGGCGGCCCCGCGGTTTCCTACGATGGCACGTCATAGATGACTCCTCCTGACACAGGTTAACGATAAAATGCTGCTCGTCTTTCAGCGAATTGTTCTGCCTTGTTTGCATAGTCCTCGCGCCGCTGGAGCAGGTCGAATCTGCGCCGTTGTAGAGCGCTCAACCGGGCACTTGGGTCCTCGAATACGTCCCCGGGACCGGCGCGACCCCCCACGCCTCTATCGCTCAAGATCGCTTCGATCACACTGCCACCAAGCGGTGCCTGTCCGTCGCGCTCGATATCGTCCTTGATGCGTTGAAACTCTTCGAGATCACGTTGCTTCTGAAGCGTCCTGTTTATCTGATCCTCGATGGCGGTGATCCGCTCATCGATCTTGTCGACGGCATCACGCGCGATCGCCTCTTTGACGCGGAGCTGCGCCGGACCATCTCGCGGATCAAACGCAAGTCGTGGCAAGAAGAGATCTTCTTCCACCTCTTCGATCTCGGTCGTCAAATCCTCCCGTGCCTGCACGTAGTCCGCCAGCAGCGCCACCAACCGGCGTAACTCGCGGTCGTCCTCGGCTGTGGGATCACGACTCGTGACGGCATCGATTTCCTGCTGAACAATTGGTATCTGCGCGTTGTAGGCGAGGAAAAGCTGGGTCTTAAGATCGCGTACTTGCTCGTAAAGCACCCGGAGCTGACGCGTCACGTTTGTAATCTGCTCCGACGATTCGAGGATCTGATTCGAGATCGACACGGACCGGGCGCTGCCCGGCTCGGCTGCTCGCTTGGCAGCGCTCAGTGAGTCACCACGCTGCTCGAGGGACCGGAGCCTCACTTCGAGTCGCGCGATCTCCGTCTCTCGCCCGTCGATCAGCCGCCTCAGCTCCACGATGCCGGGTCCCTGCGCGATTAGGCTCGTCGAGCTCAGCATGTTCGCGCTGAACCACACGAGGAGCACTAGCCCGAGCCTAGTCGTCGCGCGCGAGACCATACTTTTCCAGCTTGTAATAAAGTGCGCTGGTCTTGATCCCAAGCAGGTCGGCTGTCTTCGTCTTTACGCCGTTCGCCTGCTCGAGTGCGCGCACGATCATCGATCGCTCGAGCTCCTCAAGCGCTTGATCGAGATTACTCCCCACCGGAGGCGCGCTAATCGTCGGGCCCACCCGAGGAGCCACTCGTTCATCGAGTGGGAATGCTTCTGGCTCGAGAATCTTCCCGTCGCACAACACGATTGCACGCTCGATCATGTTCTCGAGCTCGCGAATGTTCCCGGGCCAGTCGTACGTGTATAGAAGCTCTAGCGCACGGTCGCTGATGCCGTCGATCGGCTTGCCGATCTCTCCACTAATCGTCTGGAGAAAATGCGTCACCAGCGGCTGGATATCCCCCTTGCGGCTCCGCAGGGGCGGGATTTCTATCGGAACGATGTGGAGTCGATAATAAAGGTCCTCGCGGAACGTCCCATCCTCGACCAACGGACCCAAATCTTTGTTGGTAGCGCTAATGATTCTGACATCGACGCGAATCGTCTCCTCCCCGCCGACTCGCTCGATCTCCTTCTCTTGTAGCACTCGGAGCAGCTTGATTTGAGTCGATGCTGGGATGTCAGCGATCTCATCCAGAAAGAGCGTGCCCTTGTGAGCCAGCTCGAAACGCCCTTTTCGCTGTTTGACGGCACCAGTAAAGGCTCCTCTCTCGTGTCCGAAGAGCTCCGATTCCAGCAGGCTCTCGGCCAATGCCGAGCAATTGACCTTGATGAACGGGCCGTCGCCTCTAGGGCTCGCGCGGTGAATGGCTCGCGCGACCAGTTCTTTGCCTGTTCCGCTCTCGCCATAGATGTAGACCGACGAGCTCGTCCCTGAGATCTTGCGCACTGAGTCGAAGACCTTTTGCATCGAGTCAGAGCTGCCGACGATCTCGCCGAAGTGATGTTCGACTTCTTCGCGCAGGTACTCGGTCTCGGCGCGCAAGGCGTCGCGCTCGCGCTTTATTGCACGGGTGGCAAGTGTACGATCAACTTTGACGCCGAACTCTTTGGGATCGAACGGCTTAGTGATGAAGTCAGCCGCCCCTCTCTTCATCGCTTCGACCGCGATATCGATCGTTCCAAACGCGGTGATCAATATGACTTCCGGTTGTCCAGGGTACGGCCGCTCGCGCAACGCATCCAGGACATCGATGCCGCTCATCCCATCCATCTTGAAGTCGGTAATTACAAGATCAGTGACACTTTCCCTGCAAAGCGCCAGCGCGTGCTCTCCATTGGGGGCGACCGCTACATCATGGCCCGCACGAGTCAGCAGCGCTTCCAACCCCTCTCGCATGGTGGGGTTGTCTTCGGCCACCACGATTCGCGCCACTGATACGTCCTTAGACTCTGACATCGTCAACGCCCCAAGGCCGCGGGAGTTTCAATCGCCCGGAACCTTCCGCCGCCAGTGCCCGACGCGGGCAGGGAAATGAAGAAAATTGTCCGTTCATGGAGAACGCTCTCGACCCAGATATCGCCGTCGTTCTCCTCAATGATTGATCGCACAATCGACAATCCCAGACCGGCCCCAGATCCCTTCGTCGTAAAGAACGGGTCGAAGATCCGTTTGACCTGCTCCGGCTCGATTCCGAACCCGTAGTCCTTCACAGTGATCCGCACCTTGCCTTCCACCTGGTGCCCTCGAACCTCGACCTTACCACCTTCTGATGACGCCTGTATCGCGTTCTTAACGAGGTTCAGTATCGCCCGCTTTATCTGCTCGACGTCGGCGTGAACGCTGACTCCGTCATCGACCAGGCCGATCGACACTTCGACGTCGCGTGCCTCGGCCTCAGCCGTCAGCAAGAAGCTTACGTCGTCCAGCAGCTCAGAAAGCGAGAAGGGCTCTATGATGGGACGACGCGGGCGCGCGTAGATCAGGAATTCGTTGATGATCGTTTTCAGGTGTTGGACCTCGCGAATGATCTTCTCCAGGTGCGAGCGACGGTGGTCCTCCACCGGCAAGTCGTCCCGAAGAAGACCGGCGAAGATCTCAATGCCTCCCAGCGGGTTTCGTATCTCGTGAGCGACCCCGGCGAGCATCGTCCGCAGATGACGGTCTCGTCTCACGATACCCTTGCGCATGTTCTCCAAGGCGTCACCGAGGTATCCGATCTCGTCGTGCGTTTCGACTGCGACCGGTTCGGCCATCTCGCCGCGCTCCATCCGTTCAGCGGATCGGACCAGTGCACCGATCGGTTCCGACAGTGACCGTGCGAACACCACGCCGACGATGACCGTAAGCAGGATCGCGATCAGCGAAAGCAGCACCGTCAGCTGCCGGAAGTCGTTGAACACCTCGAGGAATGCCAGTGACAGGTCGACTCCGAACACCGCCACCACATCGCGTTCGGTGCCCTCCGAATCGCGGTACCCGATAAGCGGGGCGAACGCAGTTTGATAAACAGCACCCGATCGATCTTTGAACGGCACAGTCAGCACGGCTTCACCGGCGAAGGCGCGGTCGATCTCGGCGGCGTAGTTACCGAGTTGCGGCGAAACGACGCCGACATCCATGCCCAGCGAGTCGGTGGAGGCCAGGATCCGATGCTGACGATCGAAGATGTACGCTTCGCGAACTCCGAGCCGATCCTTGATCTGTCTAAGCTGGTCCTGAGCGATGGCTCGCGTGCGAGGTCCCAGGTCACCCACCAACACCGTCGTCAGCTCGGGGTCGAAGACGAGTCCCCCGGCCTCAGCTACCGCCAGCAAACGGTTCTCCATCTCACGGCGAACGTGCCCGGTCGCGACCCGATACCATACGTAGGCGCTCGACACGACGAGCATCGTGACCAGCGCGATGAAGGTCACGATGAGCTTGCTGCGGATCTGTCTTCGACGTGCTCCCGGCATTCCTAGGTACCTGCTATCCCCCAATGATAAAATTGCTTAGACCGCCTAGTGTGTCAAAAGGCGCGAGGTCGTGCCGACGCCTGGAGTCGACTAATGGGTGAGGGCGTAGACGAATACGTTGGCACCCATCTCCAGCGCCGCCCGACGGATCTCGACTGGATCGCCGTGGACCTCCGCGTCCTCCCAACCGTCCCCGAGATCGGTATTGAACGAGTAGAAGACCACCAGTCTCCCGTCGTAGAACACCCCGTACCCCTTTGGGGGTCCGCCAGCGTGCTCGTGGATCTTAGGCAAACCCTCCGCGAACCGGAACCGGGTTCGAAAGATGGGGTGCTCTAGAGGCAGCTCGACCAACCGCTCATCGGGGAAGATGCGTGCGATCTCTCGTCGCAGCGAGGGGTCGATGCCGAAGTTGTCGTCGGCGTGCAGCATGCCTCCGGTCGTCAGGTACCCGCGTAACGCGAGGACCTCTTCGTCGGTAAGCCGAATCTCGCCATGACCGGTGAGGTACAGCAGTGGATAGCGATCGAGGTCGGGGTCGGTAGCACGCACGATCACCTCGCGATCGGCGGTTAGGAGCCCAACCTCTTCGCGAATGAAGGCAAGCAGGTTGGGCAGTGACGTGGGATTCCCGTACCAATCACCGGGTTCGTACTGAAGCCGAGCAATGGTCAGCGACGTCGGTGGCGGCGTCAGCGACCGACCGCCAAGACCCTGGCCCTGAAGTGGAGAACCGACGACCGCCAGGGCGGCGACTGCTATGACCGCCAACGGTTTCACTCGGGGGCTCCGGCGCGGTCATCCGGCCCGTGCACGGCGCGGTAGATGGCGTTGCGAGCCGCCGGGTACGCGCAAGCCATAACCTCGACGCGATCGCGCGCACTCATCGTATGTCCGGCGCGCGATGCCTCGAGTCGTGCCAGTGCGGTGGGCCACGGCAGTGCGGCTCCGTCACTGGTGCCCGCGCCGCCCACCACGAGCACGCACTCGCCCTTGACCGGTTCCTCACGGCCCTCCAGGCTGCGGCTCACCTCCTCGGCAGTTCCGATGACGAACTCTTCATGCAACTTGGTCAACTCCCGAGCCAGGCAGACGGGACGATCGGGCGCCAGCCCGGTAATCGCGGCCGCCGTCGCCTCGACTCGTCCCGGCGCCTCGTAAACGACGATCGTCTCCAGGCGGGTGAGTGCCTCACGCCACCACGATTCCCTTCCACGGCGTGGCGCAAAACCCAGAAACGCGAAGCGATCGGTCGGCAACCCGCTGGCCGCTAGCGCGATCAAGAGCGCGCTCGGCCCGGGAACTGGAACGACCTCGATCCCTCGCTGCCGCGCGGCAACGACCAATCGGTACCCCGGATCCTGGATCGCCGGCATGCCGGCATCTGTAACCAGCGCGACGTCGTCTCCGATCTCGAGCCGAGCGATTACTGTGGGGAGCGCTGTATCGATGTTGTGATCGTGATAGGCGATGACGTCTGGCATCGGAACGTCCAGCCACGCGAACAGCCGGCGACACGTCCGCGTATCCTCACAAGCCACCGCCGGTACTTCGGCTAGAACCTGGCGGGCCCGAGACGTCATGTCACCACGGTTTCCGATGGGTGTGCCGACCAGGTACAGCTTCGCCGGTTCGCCGGCCGTCATTCCGGCTCCCGACGAATCGCCGCTCCCAACTGTCGCAATCGCTCATCGATGCGCTCGTACCCACGATCGATCTGCGCAATGTTCTGGATGACGGATTCGCCGGCGGCAGCTAACGCGGCGATCAACAACGCCATCCCGGCCCGGATGTCGGGGCTCGAGATGCGTTCGCCGACCAGCGGTGTGGGACCGCTGACCACGGCTCGATGCGGATCACAGAGGACAATCCGGGCACCCATCGTGAGCAACCGATCGACGAAGAAGAGACGGCTCTCGAACATCTTTTCGTGGATCAGAACCGTGCCCTCTGCTTGCGTCGCCACGACCAGAAGAATCGACGTCAGATCTGCCGGAAGTCCGGGCCAGGGTGCGTCATCGATCTTCGGGATCGCACCACCGGAGTCGTCCATAATACGGAGTCGTTGGCCGGCCCGTATGTGGATGTCGTCGCCGTCCACCTCGATCTCGACCCCTAACCTCTCGTAGCAGAGTCTGATCATGGGCAGATTGGCGACGCCCGCATTCTTGATCGTCAGCGCGCCGCCGGTAACCGCCGCCAGCCCCACGAAAGATCCGACCTCGATGTGGTCCGGCTGGAGTTGATGATTCGTTCCGCTAAGTGCAGTGACGCCGTGGATCTCCAGATGATTTGTGCCGATCCCTCGGATATCGGCACCCATCGCGGTCAGCATCCGGCAGAGCCCCTGAACGTGCGGCTCCGAGGCGGCATTCGCGATCCGGGTCGTGCCCGCGGCCCGTACGGCGGCCATAATCGCGTTCTCGGTTCCCATGACACTGGATTCGTCGAGAAAAACGTCTGCGCCGGTCAGTCCGCGCGGCGCCCGGATCACGTACTCCCGGTTCTTGACCTCGACTTCGGCGCCAAGCGCGCGGAACGCCAACAAATGGGTGTCCACGCGGCGCCGTCCGATCCTGTCACCGCCTGGGGTAGGCAGGTGCACCTCGCCGCGACGCGCCAGCAGCGGCCCGGCAAGCAGAAACGAACCGCGAATCCGTCCCGCCAACTCACCCGGAATCGGGCCTTCGCGATCGAGACAAATGGTGTACTCGTTCGCGATCTCGTCGTCTACGGTACAGCCAACGGCTGCAAGCAGTTCGACCATCGTGCGGATATCGATGACATCTGGGATCGAGGTGAGCCGTACGGGTCCGTCGGCCAAAAGGGTCGCTGCCAGACACGGTAGCGCCTCGTTCTTGTTCCCGGCCGGAGTCATCGTTCCGCTTATCGGCCGACCACCGGTGACGATGAACTTCTCCACGCGCCTTCCCTTTCGATCAGTCGGCGAGCGCCAACACGCCGCGCTCAATCCCGTTATGGTCGCGATAGGTCGAAAGATGCTTCAAACCGGTGGTATCCGCGATCATCGCTTCCACACCACCGGCTTGCCCGGCGCCAACCTCTAGCGCCAGCAGTCCCGCCGGACGAAGACGGGCGGCCGCCGCCGCGACGAGGACACCCAACGCCTCGTCCCCGCACGGCCCGGCGAAGAGCGCCGCTTCCGGCTCCCAATCGACGACCTGTGGCTCGAGCAGTGCCCGCTCTTTATTGGCAAGGTATGGTGGGTTGGCGACCACCGCATCCACGCGAAGCCCCGGGACCAGCGCGGCCAACCCGTCGGCCACAACCCATCGCGTCCGCTGACTGTGGGTGTGATCGGCGTTGCCACGCGCAACCGCTATCGCGCCGGGGCTCGAGTCGATCCCCAAGACCCAGTCGAGACCGTCCAGCTCTTTGGCCAGAGCACACGCGATCGCGCCTGAACCGGTGCCGACGTCGACCAGCCGCCAACCGCCACTCGGGGCACGACCGTGCCTGCTCTCCGCGCGCGCCCACTCGAGTACCTCGTCCACGAGTTGCTCGGTTTCGGGTCGAGGGATCAAGACCCGCGAGTCGACTGCCAGCTCGAGATCGCGAAACCCCGCTTTGCCGGTTATGTACTCGATCGGCTCGTGCGCTGAACGGCGTCGGACGCGCTCGCGGTAGGCATCGATCTCACCTGCGCTCACCGGACGATCGAAGTCGAGGTAGAGGTCCAACCGCCGACAACCGAGAACGTCGGCCAACAAATACTCCGCAGACAGTCGGGGCGCAGGGATGCCGCGTTTCTGAAAATACTCCGTGGTGGTCCGAACCAGGGTCAATACCGTCCAGCCCACCATCATCGAGCAGAGCTCCTAAGCGTGGACGGCCAGGATCGCGTCCTCTTCTCCGTCGTCGTCTTCGAGAATCCACTTGATCTCCAACGGGTGGTCAGGATCCTCGTTGACGTAATCCTCCAGATCGGGGATTTGCTCGTCGTCGACTTGTATCGCGATCAATCCCCCCGGCCGCAGCCGGAGCGCGGCGTCATCCAATAACTGCCTGACGAGCTCGTCGCCGCTCGGCTCACCAAAGAACGTCTCCAGCGGCTCCCACTGAAGGCTCTCTTCGGTCAAGAACTTCTCGTCGCCGGGGTTCAAGTAAGGCGGGACGGCACAAATGATATCAAAGCACGGCTCCGGCCGAAATGCGGACAGCCAATCGCCCGCCATCGGCCGCACGCGGTCAGCGACGCCATGCCGCCGAGCGTTGCGACAAATCAAATCCAGCGCAAACGGATCGATGTCGACGCACACCACCTGACTCGGCTCGATCGGGCCCATCGCCAACGAGACCCCCAGCGCTCCGCAGCCGGCCCCGAGATCGGCGATCCGCCAATTGTCACGTGGGGCAGCGCGCTCCTCGACCCACTCCTCGATTTCATCACACAGTTCCTCGGATTGAAATCGCGGCAGGAACACGCCATGCTGGATTTCCATCAGCTCATCCCGAAAGTCGGTCACCCCGATGATATACTGGTACGGTTCGTTTTCCTCGCGCCGGTCGACCAGCCCCCAGAATTGCCGCGCTACATCGGGTTGGACCGTCTCGTCTCCACGTTCGTCGAGATCATCCGGGTCGTCGACTCCCAATGCGTGCGCCAAGAGCCACAGCGCGCTCGCATCCGGGAACTCGACCTTGCGCTTTTCCAGCCGCTTCTCGGCTTGGTCCAGCAGTTGATCGACCGTGGCGGCGGAGTCGACCTTCATCCCGAGATCCGTTCGGCCTGATCGGCAAACACCAAGGCCTCGACTAGCTCCCCCAGATCGCCATCCAACACGCCGTCAAGCTTGTACAGCGTCAGATTGATTCGGTGATCGGTCACCCGGCCTTGCGGAAAATTGTAGGTCCGAATCTTGGCGCTTCGGTCACCGGTACCGACCTGTGCCTTGCGACTCTGGGCACGCTCAGCCTGTTGCTCAGCGATCCGACGGTCGAGCAGGCGGCTCCTCAGAACTTTGAGAGCCTTGGCCTTGTTCTTGTGCTGGCTCTTCTCGTCCTGGCACTGGACCACCAAGCCCGATGGGGCATGCGTGATCCGGACGGCGGAGTCGGTGGTGTTGACGCTCTGCCCGCCGGGACCGGACGAGCGAAACACGTCGATCTTCAGATCGCTTTCGTCGATCTTAACGTCAACCTCCTCGGCCTCTGGCAGCACGGCGACGGTCGCCGCCGATGTGTGAATCCGTCCCTGCGACTCGGTCTGGGGGACTCGTTGAACCCGGTGAACACCGCTCTCGTGGCGAAGCACGCCAAACGCCCCTTCCCCGTGGACGAGCGCCACCGCCTCGCGCACCCCACCGGAGTCGGAAGACGAAACGTCGATCAGCTCGATCTGCCAACCGCGTCGCTCGGCGTACCGCGTGTACATGCGTAATAGCTCGCTCGCGAACAGCGCCGCCTCCTCACCACCGGTTCCGGCTCGTACCTCGACCATTGCGTCTTTGTCGTCCAGCGGGTCACTGGGTACCAAGAGTTGGCGCAGCTCGTCCGCCAAGTGCTCGACCTCGGATTCGAGCTCGGGGATCTCAGCCCGGGCTAACTCCTTCAGGTCCGGGTCCTCGGACTCGCGCAAAACTTCCCGATCCTCGGTGAGCCTGCGGGCCACGTCCTCCCATACCTGAGCAGCTGCTAAGACCGGCTCCAGATGACGGTGCTCGCGTGCGAGATCACGCAGTTGATTGCGGTCGCGGCTGACGTCAGGGTCAGCCAGCAACCGCTCCACGTCTGCGTGGCGAGCTCTCAGCTCCTCGATCCTCTGAATCAATTCCATGTCGGCTCTCTGCCATCAGCGTCGGAACGCAAAAGAGCAGGGTCGCCCCCTGCTCTCGCACCGAGCGGGTCGACCGCCGGCGCGGTCTCCCGCCACCGCTTGGCGTAGTTAGGCGTCGGCCGTCGCCTCGGCTTCCTCAGCCTCGGTTTCAGCCGATTCGGCCTCGTCCACTGCGGCTTCGCTGTCGCTGTCCGCCAATCCGTACTTGGCGCGGAACTTCTCGACCCGTCCCGCTGTGTCCACCAGTTTTTGCTTGCCGGTGAAGAAAGGATGGCAGCTGGAGCAGATCTCGATATGGATCTCGGGCATCGTGGACCGCGTCTCGATGATGTTACCACAGGCGCAGATGATCCGAGACTCGACGTATTCGGGGTGGATTCCGCTCTTCATATTGGCTCCGGTTTTCTATGGTGAAATGACAAGCTTAAGATATTAAAGCTACGGCCCTGGTCGTCTGGAGACAACCGTGCGCCGATCACCCTAGCCCCTTCTTCCGACTTCGCACGCACAGACCCGCCCACAGCATAAACGCTCCAAACGGGGCCCAATTCCCCCAGCGCGTGTACGGTGTCTCTATTCCCGGGATCGGGAGATCGGCGACCACGACCGCAAAGGTGTACAGCGAGGTCTCGACGCGAACCCGCCCCATCGGGTCTACCCATCCGGATATCCCGGTGTTGGCGGCTCGCAATACCGACACCCGATTCTCGACCGCTCGCAGCGACAGGTGGCTTGCGTGTTGATGCGGTGCAGCGGTATTCCCAAACCACGCATCGTTGGTGATGTTGAGGAGCAATTCGGCGCCGTTCCGCACCAAGCGTCGGGACACGTTGGGAAACACGGACTCGTAGCAGATGGTGGCCGCAAAGCGATGCCCACCCACGGTCCACGTGGGCCACGCTTGACCCGGCGCGAACTGGCCAGTCCAGGATGACAACCGCTCGAAGAATGCGGTCGCGGCCCCGGGGATAAAGGGCACTCGCTCGGCTACCGGCACGAGTCGCCGTTTGGCGTAACGGCCGTCTGCGATCGCTCCGGGCCGCACGAGATAGGCGGCGTTGTACACGCGGTAATCGGCGACGTTCGCACCGCTCCTACCACCCAGCGTATCGGCGTCGTTCGTCCCGGTAAAGATCGGCGCCCCGATCTCCGACGCCAGACCCGGGACAAAGATCCGAGCTCGCGGATCGTAGCGCAAATAGACCGGCACTGCGCTTTCGGGCCACACCACCAGCCGTGGATCTTGCTCGTTCGCCCGCCTGGTGAGCCGAGCGAGCCGTTCAAGAGTCTCCTCGACAAACCCGGGGTCCCACTTCCGGTCCTGCGGGACGTTCGGCTGAATCGCCGCTGCGCGCAGGGTCGGCCAACCGCCCGCCTCGCTCTCGAGCTGGCCCAATCGGAAGGCCCCGTAAGCTGGCGCCGCGGCGGTCAGCCCTACCGCCACAACTGCCAACCGGACCAACCGCGTTTCAGGCGTCGGCCGGACCAACCGATAGAGCGCAGCCGACACGCTCATAAGCCAAAGGGACACCAGATAGGCGCCACCGAGCTCAGCAGGCTGAATGAGGAGCGGATAGCCGGCCACCGCGTCGGCCGCGATCGCCCAGGTGAAGCCGAGATCACCGAACGAGCGCAGCCACTCGACGGCCGTCCACGCGAGCGGAAATGCGAGCACGACCGACACTTCGCGGCGCCTCGCCGCGGCCACGGCGAGAGCCGTCAAGCCACCGTTCAGCGCCATGACCAGGACCGCCGCGATGTAAGCCGGGACCGCCATCACGCTGAAGCCGCTCAGGCCAGCGATCCAGTAAAGAATGGCGCCAAAGAACGCCAGACCAAACAGGAAGCCACCGGTAAAGGCTCGCCTCGGTCGGCGAGCATCTTCCGTCTCCAGGAACGCCAGGAGTGGCCACGGCGCGACGAGCGCCAGCGGCAACAAATCAAGCGGTGGGAAGGCGAGTGCCAATAACAGCCCCGACGCCGGCGGCCACCACCACCGAGCGGCTACTGGTGGGCGCTTGGCCGTCAGACTCACTGGGCGCCGGCTTCGGGGGCCGGCTTCACCATAACCTCGCGCCCTTCCCCAGCGGATCGCTGGATCGCCGCCAACGCGCGAGCGAGTGTGATCTGCTCGTCGAGCGGCGGCGCCTCCCCACGCCCGGCAGCAACTTCGCCGAAGAAAGCGATTTCTCGCTGGTACGACTCTATGTAGATGTTCCCGATCGACGGCTGTCCTTGCGGAGTCACGTTGACGAGGCTGTCGTGCATGCGCTGAAACACACGGATCGGGTTCAGCAACCCTGAACCGTCGGAACCAAACAAGTTCAGAAAATGGTGATCCGAATCCATCAAAAAATGCCACGACGCTTCGAGGGTGATCGTCAATCCCCCGGCACATTTGAGCATCGCTACTGCCGAGTCCTCAACATCGACGTCGGGCCGCAGGCTTGAGAACTGCGCAACCACGCGTTCCGGCTCCGGGTAGCCACAGAACCAGAGCGTCAAGTCGAGCAGCTGAACACCCAAGTCCATCAGCACCCCACCACCAGCTCGGCTCCGTTGATAGTGCCAAGCGCCCTTCTTGAATGCGTCGCGACGCTTGAGCCAACCCGCGCGGGCGTAAAAGATGTCGCCAAGAGCGTTGTCCTCGATAAAGCTCTTGAGCAAGATCGAGTCGCCACGGTAGCGGTTATTCATCCCGACGAGCAGGATCTTGCCGCTGTTGCGCTGGGCCTCGACGATCGCCTGAACGTCAACAGGTGTCAGCGCCAGCGGCTTCTCGCACAACACGTGACGTCCCGCCTCGAGGCAACGGATCACCGCATCTCGGTGGAGGTCGCTGGGCAGGCAGATATCGACCGCCTCCACCTCGTCGATCGCCAAGAGTTCGTCAATTGACGAAACGGCGTGGCTTACGCCGGTTCGATCTTTGAGCGCTCTCAGCTTGGTTTTCTCGTTATCGCACAGAGCGATTAATTCAACGTTGTGCAAGTGACGATAGGCAGGGAGATGCGCCACCTGCGCCACAGCTCCGGCGCCGAGTAATCCGATGCGAATTGGTTTTGACGGTGCCGATGAGGTCATTCGCTGACCACGCCGATTAGAGCTCGTCCTCGATCTTGCGAACCAGGGCGTCGACCAGCTCCTCCTCGGCTATTGTGTGCTCTTTTTCGCCTTTGAGGTACAACAACCCTTTCTGAACACCACCGGCGATACCGATGTCAGCCTCGCGCGATTCTCCCGGCCCATTCACCGCGCAACCCATGACCGCGATGGTGATGTTTTTGTCCAAATGGGCGGTACGTGCCTCGACATCGGCGGCCAGCTTGTGAACGTCGACATCGGCGCGACCACACGAAGGGCAGGCGATCACGTTGACCCCGCTCGGTCGCAGCTCGAGCACCTGGAGCAGTTTCTTCGCCACCCGCGTTTCAATCAACGGATCGTCAGCGAGCGAGATCCGAATCGTGTCTCCGATTCCTTCCCCCAGCAGCGTGCCGATGCCGGCACACGACTTGATCGTTCCGGCCTCGACCGGACCGGCCTCGGTGACTCCAAGATGGAGCGGGTAATCGCGTAAGTCGGCAAAACGCCGGTACGCTTCCATCATTTTCGGGACGTGCGACGATTTGAGCGAGACGACCACATCACGGAAATCCATCCGCTCGAGGATCTCGCAGTGACGGATCGCCGATTCGACCATTCCCTCGGCGGTTGGCTCCCCGAACTTCTCGAGAATATCGCGCTCGAGCGATCCACCGTTGACCCCGATTCGAATCGGGACCTGCTTCTCGAGCGCTTTCTCGACCACCGCACGGACCCGCTTCTCGCCCCCGATGTTGCCGGGATTGATGCGCAGCTTGTCCACTCCAGCGTCGAGAGCCAACAGCGCGACCCGGTAGTTGAAATGAATGTCGGCCACCAGCGGGATCGAGATGCCCTCTTTGATCTCGGGCAGCGCCTCGGCACTCGCCTCGTCAGGAACGGTCACCCGCACGATATCGCAACCGGCCACCTCGAGGTTCCGGATCTGGTTGAGCGTCGCGTCGATGTCGGTCGTCTTGGTAGTGGCCATCGACTGCACAGTGACCGGGGCACCACCCCCGATCGGGACGTCACGAACCATGACTTGGCTTGTCAGTCGTCTAGGTAGCATTTGTCGTTTCTGGATAAATCCGCGAAATGTCTACGAACTGTAAAGTTAAGCTCACAGCACCGGTTTTCAAGCCACCAGGAACCAAACCCGCTAGAACAAGTCGATCACGAACGCTCCACCCGGCCAACCGTCGTTCGAGCTCACCGAACGCCTACCGATCGCGCCATCCACCACCGCTTCCGGCCCGACATACACGATTCCGTAGTAACGACCTGGCGAGCTCAATCGACCGAGTGGCAAGACCAACTCAAACGATCGACTCGTCGGTCGCCACTCGATCGCCCACGGCGGTACGATCGCTCCCCCACCTTCGCCGTCGGGATACGGTCCACTTGGCGGCGGTTGTCCGGCCGCGACCCACGCTCTAACGCGGGGCTCCTTTCGCAAGATGACTGTCAACGGCCGCCAACCGGTCGAGCGAACGCGACCATGAACGGTAGTGGCGGAGCGACGCCACCCCCGAGTCGGAACATCGAGGTCAGTGTGCTGGGCAATGAAGTCTTGAACCACGAAGATGGCGTGGCGCGTCCGATCGACCGCGATCCCGATTCCGACACCGGTCCGATGCGGGTCGACGATCGCCTCGCGGTGACCGGTAGACGCCATCAGCCACTCTTCGGCGTCTTGGACCTCAAAGCCAGACCATGGGTCGGAGCTGGTGAGCGGATCCGAGCCGCGCTCCACCCGGCGGAAGATGTTCTCGCGCACGTGAGCCCTCCCACCCGCCTCGGCGACTCGCTCGTAGGGCGCATCCCCACCGCGCCCATAGTGGCTAAAGAAATCCTCGGCGGCCATCGCCTCGGCATGGGCTTGGGCCACCACGGTCGCCAGCGAGTCCAATGTGACCGGCGGCGCACCGCTGGCGCTTCGATCCTCGTTGATCAACGTGAGTAACTCGAGTCGCCCGCGCGCGTAGCGATCCCTGATCGGGACTGTGTCGACAGTCGGCTCGGGCGACGGCACAGGCGGTGGTTTCGGCACCCCACACGCCAGCCCCATCAGGACGAGGGTGGGGGCAAAGCGTGCGGTCTTCATCACCCCTAATACAGGCGGGTGATGGTGGTGCCCGGGTAATACCACCCCAACACCTCCCCATACCCCTGTCCAGCGCGAGCCCTCGCCATCGCACCGACCTGGCACATTCCGACCCCGTGTCCCCAGCCTCCGCCAACCAGCGTCAGCTCAGCCACCCGACCCCCCGAGTAGACCGGCCGAGCCAGGAACATCGTGCTCCGCAGCAAACGCCCCTCGCCGTCGGCGAACAATGTCCGGATGTCGTTCTCGCTGATCAGGTAGCGCCCGGTAGTCGTCGTGACGGCGACCGTAACTACGCGTCCCTCCGGGGTCGTGTTGAGGATCTCAACGTCCCGGACCGCCCCCGTCCCGGCCGGCGGTATTGGCACCAGCTGCGGCAGGCTACGAGCGATCGTTTCCTCGAGCTCGGCGGCATCAAACGTCGCGGTCCAACGGAAGTACTTGGAACCCTGACACCAGAAACCTTCGCCGTCGGGATGCCGGTCACTGACCGACACCAAGTACGGCGCCGGTGGATCGTCGAAAACGAGTTCGACCCGTGCGGTGTGTCCACCACAGGTCGAGTGGTAGTAGGCATCGATCAGCGCCCCATTGTAGAGCAGCGCCTCACCGCGGGTGGCCTCGACGGCGCGGACAGCTAGCGAGTCAGCCGCATCGGGCAGACCCTTGTACGCTTGGTCGAGCACGGTTCCGTAGACGTCGAAGCCCAGGTCAGCCCGACTTCCCATTCGCTTCAGCGCATACGTACGGGCCGCCACCGCTTGGGCGCGCAAAGCCTCAAACGCATCGGGCCCCGGCTGACCAAGCTCTTTCGCAACCACGCCTTCGAGATACTCCTCGATCGGCACGACGTTGATGCCGGTGAGCGTGCCGTCCGGTCGCAGCTGAACCTGCACCGAACCCGGGAACCACTGTCCCTCGAGTGAGACCGGATCGGGGCCTCGCGGGTCGACGGAGAGTGGACCGGCGTGAGGTTCCGACAAGTGGCCGTCCGGGCGCATGACTCTGAGAGCGCTCTCAAACGGCAATCGGATGACCCGCCACGATTCATCACCGTCGATGGCAGCGATCGGAGCGAGGTTGCCCTCTTCGTGAATCCACCATCGACCAGTTCCGCCGATTTCGAGCACCGAGTCACTCCACGCGATGCCGACGTGGAGCGTCGGTTCACCCGCGAACCACAGTTGCTGGGTTTCCACCACACCCGGAGCGGTGCGGGCCCCTCCGCAATCGATGCCAACAACGCATGACAAGACAGAAGTCAATAAAAAAAAGCGCCCGCCTGAGGCGCGGCCCGAGCGAGCGGTCACTCGGTTACTCCAGCGGTCGGCTTACACGGATTCCGAACTTCCCCTGGGCGACATCGTCGACATCAACCCCCATGTTGAAACCACTTTTCTCAAACCGAGTGGAGGATTGAATCCGCGTGTACGTGAGAAGTGCACTCTGAGCCCAGCTGTCGAAGAGGCTGTCGTTCCACCGTTGCGCCATCCACAACCGTACATCCTGCATTAAACCACCACTGCCGCCAGACCCCGTCGCCACGGGAAAACCGAAGGCGACGGCGAGATCGCGCTCAAACGCGGCGTGGCGGGCCAAAATCTGGAGCTCGGGAGTGGGCTCCACGAGCAGTCCGCGCGCGGTGACCGCACGCGCGTGGAGAGTCGGGCCCAGCCAGCCCGACGAAGTGAGCCCCGGCTGGGCTTTCTGCGCAGACACCTCGGATCCGATCGCCAGCATCAGCGCGGCGACCACAAACAGGAGGAAGTCACGGGCAGCATACATGGAAGTCACAATAACCTACTCCCCTGTACGCTCTGAAGTTCCATGCCGACGGTGTCTCAGAAAGGAAGGTCGTCGTCCTGATCGTCGGTGTCGGGCCAGTCCACGTTGCGATCGTCCCCGCTCCCCGGGCCTGGGGCCGCTGATACGCGCGAGCCAAAATCACCCCGTCCAGCGCCCGCCGCATCGAGCATGATCATCTGATCGGCTACAATCTCTGTCATATACCGCTTCTGCCCGGTTTTTGCGTCATCCCAGGACCGTGTCTGGATGCGCCCTTCGATGTAGACCTTGCTTCCCTTCGACAGGTACTGCTGGCAGATCTCGGCAAGCCTCCGCCATGCCACAATGTTGTGCCACTCGGTGTTCTCTTCCGTTTGACCGTCGCCAGTTTTCCGACTCCAGTTGGTGGCCAATCTGAACGTCGCCACCTCGACACCGCTTGCCGTGTGCCGGAGCTCCGGGTCGGCGCCGAGGTTCCCGATCAACATGGCCTTGTTCAAGCTGCGCGCCACACGAGCCTCCTCTTATGCACGTTTGGTTAAGAATCGTTCGTACCATATCTGCCGCCACAGCGCGACAGCCACAAAACAGACCACCAGGAACGATCCACCCTTCGAGAGGAAGGGTAACGGCAGTCCCGTGATCGGTAACAACCCGACCGTCATCGCGGTGTTGATTGCCACGTGACTAGCGATCAGCACAACCAAGCCAAACGCTACAGTACTACCAAACGCCTCTGGGTGCCGCTCGGCGATTCGAACCCCTTCGATGAGCAGTAAGGCGAATAACGTGAACGCTACTAGCACGCCGATGAAGCCCAGCTCCTCTCCGAGAACCGAGAAGATAAAGTCGGTCTGACGCTCGGGGAGAAATGCCAAACGCTTCTGGGTTCCCTCCATGAACCCCTTGCCGAACCAGCCGCCGGAACCGATCGCGACCTTCGACTGGATCACATTCCATCCGGCACCCCGGGGATCGATCTCCGGCTCCAAGAAGACCAATAATCGCTGCTGTTGATACCCAGCAAGCGAGTTCCACAACGGCAACGCGACGATCCCCATCAGGAGGTTGGTGCCACCGGCGTAAAGCCATGCGCCCCGACCAGGGTTGAGCAAAAACAGGGTCAGACCGACACCGACGATATAGAACGACCAGAGAGGAAGTGAGAACGTTAGTAGGATGCTGACGATTGGAGACAGCAGCAGAAAAATCAGCACCGGCGACGCTCCGGCCCAAAAACAAAGCCCCGCCAGCAGGAACACGAACACGCTCGCGGTGCCAATATCGGGCTGGAGCAACGTTAGTATGCCAGGGATTGCCATCAGAGACGCCGGTATCGCCAGTTCCGACAGCTTACGCGGCGGGTGTTCGAGAGACGCGACCCATCGCGCGACTACGAGAATCGCCCCCAACTTGGCGAACTCCGAGGGTTGGAATCCGATGCCGCCGAACCGAATCCAAGACCGCGCTCCACCGACCGCCGGGAACGCTAGCACGACGATCAACGCGAGGACGCCCACCCCGTAAATGAGCCAGCTGGACTGTTCCACAAACCGCAACGGAAGCCCACCGACTGCGGCGTATGCGATCAGCGCGACGAATAACCATATGACTTGGTACTGCCAGAAATCTGAGTTCGCGGTTGACGCAGTCTGGCCGGCCGAGTAAAGCATCGCCAGGCCACTGACCGACAACGTGACAGCCAAGCCGAGCAGGTACCAGTTGTGGGGGCTCGTGAGTCGACTGCTGGCGAGCTGAGCCACCGTCGTTACTCGGCGCTCGAGACCGATTCGCTGAGCGCGATCGGCGGCGGCGGGCCGGCTTCGTCGGGAACCAAGCCGTTGCGACCGTCGAGATAGGTTTGTACGAGGTCGATCGCGATCGGACTCTGGGCCGAGCCACTGCGCCCCTCTTCGACAATCACCGCGACCACGATCTGAGGTCGCTCCATCGGGCCCGCAGCCACGAACCAACCGTGAGCGGTACCACCGTTGTGCTCAACGGTGCCTGACTTGCCACCGATCGTGTAGCGGAGCGGAACCGTATGTGCGCGATGGAAAGCTGTCCCTCGCCAGTCGTTCACTACCCCGGTCAGCGACGCTCGTAGGATCTCGAACTGATCGCTAGACAGCGGCAGTGTCCCGACCAACCAGGGCGGTCGATTCGTGGCGCGGATCCGAGGCGTCAAGAGCTTGCCCCCATTGACCAGTGCGGAAACGATCTGCGCCTGCTTGAGTGGCGTCCAGGCGATCTCACCCTGACCAATCGCCAGGTTCAGGATCACGCCGGGACCCCACCCACCAGGACCGTAGCGCTCGTCATACCAATCCGCGGAGGTTGGATACAGGCTCTCCGCCTCGCTGGGGAGATCGACGCCGGTCAGCCCGGAAAAGCCCCACGCCGACCCGATCCGAGTGATCTCCTCCAGACCGAGAG
>Ga0255057_10000052_pt1 | contig 58782 bp, 45 predicted proteins | sample Cases_109_6_MG_FD_189022 | JGI IMG/M metagenome (GOLD analysis project Ga0255057, IMG submission 189022) | Seawater microbial communities from Amundsen Gulf, Northwest Territories, Canada - Cases_109_6 | ecosystem: Environmental > Aquatic > Marine > Gulf | place: Canada: Northwest Territories... | reverse complement strand
TCAGCGAACGCGAGCCGCTCGCCGAAGGGGTTCCCGACGGCGCCCTTCCTCCCGAAGAGCCCCCGCTCGCCGAAGGTGCGGTGACCTGGACTCTCGACGGTCAATCACGGCTCCCCACGCTTCCTGGCTTGAGCGAGGAGGAAAAGCTCCGCGGTCAAACCTACTGGACGCTCGAGCCCAGCTTCTTCGTCGTCGCACACCGCGACTACGCGCGCTGCGCGCGCATCCTTCCCCGCGGTACCGAGCAGACGGAGATCCAGATGGAGTGGCTGTTCCCGCCTTCGGTGCTGGAACGCGACGACTTCGACCTCGATCACGCGACCGCTCTCGGCCGGCGGGTCGTCGAGCAGGACATGCAGGCCTGCGAGCTCAATCAACGCGGGCTGCGCGCCCTACCCCACGAGCACGGCGTGCTGGTGAAACAGGAGTACTGGGTGCATCGATTCCAGCAGTGGGTTCTCGAGCGCCTCGATGGCGAGAGCTGACAACCAACCCGCCCACGACTTCGGCGCGGACCTGCTCGCATCCCCTGCTCCTGGGTTCACACTGGAGGAGGCGGGTCGCTTCGCCCGGGAGGGGTTCGGAATCGACGGACCCCTCGAACAGCTGGGGGGCGAGCGGGATCAGAACTTCCGTGTCGAGGACGTCGGCGGCGACGGGCACGAATACGTCCTGAAGCTGGCCAACGCAGCTGAAGACCCGATGGTCCTGGATCTGCAGCGGGCGGCACTCTCCCATCTCGCCCGGCACGCGCCCGGGCTGAAGGTGCCCAAGCTCCGCCCCGCCACGGACGGGAGCCCCTGGACCGAGGTGAAGGCCCCCGACGGCACGAAGCACCTGGCCTGGCTGCTTCGCTACCTGCCCGGGCTTCCACTCGGCGATGCGGTTCCTACGGCCGACCTGCGCCGTGCGGCCGGCGTCGAGCTGGCCCGGCTCGGCGCCGGACTGCGGGGATTCTTTCATCCGGCTGCCGGCCGGGTATTGCTGTGGGACATCAAGCAGGTCGGCCGCCTGCGCGCACGCCTGGCCGACGTCGCGCATCCGTCGCTCCGCCGCCTTGCGGGCCTCGCCCTCGATCGCTTCGAGGCGCGCGCACTGCCGGCGCTGCCGCGCCTGCGAGCGCAAGTGGTTCACGCCGATGCGAACGGCGCAAACGTGCTCGTCGACCCGCCCGATGGCTCGGCGAGTCCGCGGATCTCGGGGTTCATCGACTTCGGAGACATGGTGCATACGGCACTCGCGAACGACATCGCCGTACTGCTCGCATCGATGATCACCGAGACGACGGATCCCGTCCGGGAGGCCGCAGAGACCGTCGCCGCATACGACTCTGTGACGCCCCTCGGCGAGGACGAGCTCGACGTCTTGCTCGAGCTCTGGCTCGGCCGGCTCGTCGCAGCCGTGCTGATCTCAGCCTGGCGCGTGGAGCTGCATCCAGAGAATGCGGCCTACATCACCGCAGACGACGAGTACTCGTGGCGAATGATCGACTGCCTCTCGAGCCTGGATCCCAAAAGGGTTGCCGGCTCGCTGCGCTCCGTGTGCAGGCCGCTGAGCGGGGGCGCCCCGCTAGACCTGCTCTCGGAGCGATACGCAGCGCGCGAGGAAGCGGACGCCATCGGCGCGCTCGAAGAGCGTCGCGCCCGACTTCTCGGGCCGGTCTACGAGCTCTTCTACGATCGCCCGCTTCATCTGGTGCGTGGCCAGGGCGTCTGGGTCTACGACGCGTCCGGCCGCCGCTATCTGGACGCCTACAACAACGTACCCCATGTGGGCCACGCGCATCCGCAGGTCGTAGAGGCGATTGTCGAACAGGCGAGGCTGCTGAACACGAACACCCGCTATCTCCACGAGGCGGTCCTCGAGCTGGCGGAGCGTCTGACCGCCACCCTGCCCGACCCCCTCGACGTCTGCATGTTCGTCTGCAGCGGAAGCGAGGCCAACGATCTGGCCTGGCGGCTCGCCCGAGCGTACACCGGAGCGACGGGCGGCTTGGTGCTGGAACACGCCCACCACGGCAACAGCGAAGCGGTGGCAGCGCTCTCACCGAGTGAGTGGCGCCCCGGCGCGCACCCGCCACACGTACGCGCCGTGCCGGCGCCGGACGATCTCCGTGGTGCCTACCGGCGCCGTGAAGCCGACCTGGGAAGGCGCTACGCGGCGCTGATTCGTGATGCGGTCGCCTGCCTCGCCAAGACCAGCCTCCGGCCCGCCGCCTTCTTCTGCGATACGGCATACAGCAGCCACGGGATCCTGATGCCACCCGACGACTACCTGGCCCAGGCGTTCCGGGAGGTGCGCGCAGCCGGGGGGCTCTGCGTGGCGGACGAGGTGCAGGCCGGGTTCGGTCGGATGGGCGCACATTTCTGGGGCTTCGAACGATCGGGTGTAACGCCCGACATCATCACGCTGGGCAAGCCGATGGGCAACGGCCATCCCCTCGCGGCTGTGATCACGCGCCGGGAGATCGCCGCTCGGTTCCGCGAGGAAAGCGAATACTTCAACACGTTCGGCGGCAATCCAGTGGCGGCGGCGGCGGGACTGGCCGTGCTGGACGTGTTGGAGCGCGAGCGGCTCCAGGAGAATGCGCGCGAGGTCGGTCGCCATCTGAGAGCGCGTCTCGAGGAGCTCGGCCAGCGCCACCCCGCGATCGCGGACGTGCGTGGCTCGGGCCTCTTCATCGGTGTCGACCTGGCCCGGGATCCCACCTCACTCGAGCCGGACCGCGAGGCCGCGCTTCGAGTGATGAATGCGATGCGGGACAACGGCGTGCTCATCGGACTGGACGGCCCGTCCGGCAACGTGCTCAAGATCAGACCCCCGATGCCCCTGGGCACCGAGGAGGCCGACCTGCTGGTGAGTGTTCTGGACGAGGCGCTCGACCCCGCCACGTAGTGGGACGTCGAGGACTTCCGGTCTCTGTCGGAGGCCCGGAAGCGTCACTCCGGCGCGGGCGCGACCTGCTGGAGGTACCACTCCACGAAGGAGCGCGTCTGTGCCTCCATCGGGCCGTAGGGCCCGGGCTCGTAGTAGCGCGAGTTCACGCCCTGCTGGTTCTGATCGATGATGAGCTTGTCGGCGACGCTGGTGACGTGCCACATCCAGGTGAGGCGCTCGCGGTCGTAGTCCGCGTCCTCTCGAGCGTCGCCCCGCACCAGCCAGCTGATCTCCATGTCGGTCCGCTGGGGCCCGCGCGGGATGAACAGGTACATCACCCCGTGGTCCGGATAGGCAAGGAAGAAGCTCGCGGGGCCGACGTCGATGTAGCTGTAGCCGCCGTCGTAGTCCGAGAAACTTCCCATCAGAGGAGCCAGCGGGCGACCGTCCTCGCTGCCGGTAACCGAGCCGGGATACATGGCGTCGTGGAAGCAGTCCACCATTTCCTGGTCCGGCGCGCTGCTCACCGGCCAATCGAACACGGTCGGAACCTCGATGCCCAGCGCGTGCGCGCGCTGGTCCGCCTCCCGGCGCAGGTCGCTCACCTCGGCGTCTGGTTTCTCGGTGGCGTGACAGCGGGAGAACTCGGGGTGGGCCGGAGCGCAGTGGTAACACTCCTGATAGTTCTCCGTCGCAAGCTTCCAGTTCGCGTCCACGCTGTAGACCGCGCGGTGGGCGACCCTCGCACTGTCCCAGCCATAGTGGCGAAGCGAGGTAGCGAGCGTTCGCTCGACGTCGTCGAGGCGAGGCGGATCCTCGGCGAAGCACACGAAGACGAGACCCTCCAGGATGCGCACGTGGATCTCGGGTAACGCATGTCCGGAGGTGTCGAAGTCTGCTCCCATCTGTCGCGCGCTGCGGAGCTTTCCATCGAGATCGTAGGCCCACGCGTGGTAGGGGCAGACGAGCATCCGCGCACTTCCCTCTTCTTCGTAGCAGACGCGCGAGCCGCGATGACGGCACACGTTCACGAGTGCGCGCACGTGCTGGTCCTGCCCGCGGACAACGATGATCGACTCGCCGGCGAGATCGAAGCGGAACCAGTCTCCCCGCTCGGGAATGCGACTCTCGTGACCCACGCAGAGCCAGTGGCAAAAATGGATCCGCTCGACGTCCCGCATGAAGATCTCGGGATCGGCGTAGAACTCCTGGAGCAGCGGTGCGCCCTTGGGCTGGCGCTCCAGAAGTGACGCGATGCGATTCCCGCTCACCCCCTGAATCATAACCTCCCGCTGTTAAGTGCGAAATCGAGCTCGCGGCGGGAGCCTGTCGGGTATCTTGAAGCCCTTCGGGGAGATTGGTTCCGAATGCTGCATCCTGCGATCGTCGCGAGTGGTGATGGCTCCATTCATGGCGTGTGTCTCGTCACGACCCGGCGCATCGAAAAGGGTGAGCTCGTCTGGGAGCTCGACGAGCCGATGTACACCTGGGACGAGATCGAGTCCTGGTCGAGGGAACGTCGGCGAGACTTCGACTGGTACGGCTTCCAATGCGGCGTGGATCGCTATTCCTCGCCCGAGGGCCTCTCACGGGAGATGAACCACTCCTGTGATCCCAACACCTGGTGGTCGGGCAGCACGTGCCTGGTCGCCAGCCGCGACATCGAGGCCGGCGAAGAGATCACCTACGACTACTCCACCACCGACGTCGACCATGTCTTCGAGATGGAGTGCAGCTGTGAGAGCCCGCGCTGCCGCGGGACGATCTCGAACCGCGACTACCAGAACAAGGAGTGGCAGGAGCGGTACGGAACCTACCTGCCGCCCCACGTGCTCGCCGCGATCGAGAGGGACAGGTGAGCGATCGAAAGGAACGACGATGCACGACGTGATCATCATCGGGGGCGGGCACAACGGTCTCGCCTGCGCCGGCTATCTCGCGCGCGCCGGCGCCGACGTGCTGGTGCTCGAGCGGGAAGCGGCGGTGGGCGGTGCCTCCGTCACGGAGGAGACGTGGCCGGGGTACCAGATCTCGTCCGCCGCCTACGTTGCCAGCCTGATGCCGCCGGAGGTGGTTCGCGAGCTTGAGCTCGAGAAGTTCGGGTATCGGGTCACGATCCTCGATCCGGACTACTGGGTTCCCTACCCCGACGGCACCTCGCTGGCGCTCTGGGGCAACACGCAGAAGACCTGCGAAGAGATCGCCCGCTTCTCGAAGAAGGACGCCGCCGCCTACGTCGAGTTCGACGCCTACTTCCAGCGGGTAGGCCAGCTGCTGAAGGACCTGATGTTCGTCGTCCCGCCCAACCTCAGCCTCGGCGATCTACCGAGGTGGCTGGCCGTGGGAGGGAAGGTCCGCCACTGGAGCAGCGCCGACATCGCCGAGATCGTCCGGCTCTTCACCGTCTCCGGGAAGGACTTCCTCGACGAGTTCTTCGAGGACGAACGCGTGAAGGGGGCTCTCGGAACCCAGACGATCCTCGGCGCCTGGTGCGGGCCGATGAGCCCCGGCTCCGCCTACGTGCTGCTCCACCACTGGATCGGGGAGATCAACGGCCAGCCGGGCGCCTGGGGCTGGGTGCACGGAGGCATGGGAGCCATCTCGCGCTGCCTCGCCGATTCGGCAAGGGCGGCGGGGGTGACGATCCGGGAGGCCTCTCCGGTGCGACGCGTCGCAATCCGTGACGGCCGTGCAACCGGCGTGGAGCTCTCGGACGGCAGCGTCGTCCCGGGCCGGCAGATCATCTCCAACGCGCACCCGATCACGACGTACAAGGAGCTCATCGGGGAGGAGAATCTGCCCGAGGAAGCGGTGCGGGGCATCCATCGCTACCGCACGAAGTCCGGCTCGGTGAAGGTAAACCTCGCGCTGAGCGAGCTGCCGAAGCCCACCTCCTGGGAGGGCGCGGTTCCGGGTGCACCACACACCGGCATCATGGCGATCGCCCCTTCGCTCGAGTACCTCGAGCGCGCCTGGGACGATGCCAAGTACGGGCGCTGTTCCGAGGAGCCGTACCTCGAGGCTGTCTTCCCCACCGTGCACGAGCCTGGCGTCGCGCCGGAGGGCAAGCACGTGGCACTCTGCTTCACCCAGTTCGGTCCCTTCGAGCTTGCCGAGGGCAGCTGGGACACGGAGCGCGAGAAGTACGGGCGCAAGATCATCTCGACGATCGACGGCTACTGCCCGGGCTTCGCGGAGTCGGTCGAGCACATCGAAGTGCTCGCCCCCCCCGACATCGAGAAGCGTTACGGCCTGATCGGCGGCAACATCATGCAGGGCGAGATGTCCGTCGATCAGATGTTCTGCTTCCGTCCCATCCCGGGATACGGCGACTACCGGACGCCGATCGCCGGCCTGTACGTCTGCGGGGGCGGCACGCATCCAGGAGGCGGCGTGACCGGCGTGCCTGGCCGAAACTGCGCCACGGCCGTCAGCCGGGATCGCAAGTGGGGGCGGTACGCATTCTGGAGACGCTGAGGTCGAGGCCTCGCGCGCTGTCCGAAGGGGAGCCGCCCCTGTAGTCTTCCAGGCTTCCGGCTGCTTGGGCCGGAAGCAACATCAGCCGAGGAGGCCGTCGCCATGCCGGGCGCCAGAGACGAGAGCCGATACGGACGCGGGCACGAGGATGGTCTCGTCCCCCTGACACCCCTGGATCCGGTGGCGGCCACCAGCGTCGACGCGCTGGTCAGGGGCATGAGCCAGACCGCCTTCGGTGGCCGGCGGCTGGGCGAGGCCGCCGACGTGCTCGAGGCCATGGTGCGAGACGACTCGTGCTATCGCGTGATTACCATCTCCGGCGCGATGACCGTCGCCAAGCAGGGCCTGGTGCTCTGCGAGATGATCGAGCGTGGCTGGATTCACGCCGTCGTGTCGACGGGTGCGCTGATGACCCACGGGCTGAGTGAGGCGGCCGGCATGCTCCACTTCAAGCACGAGCCCAGCATGAAGGACGAGGATCTCTACGAGCGCGGCTACAACCGCGTCTACGACACGATCGAGCTCGAGAAGAATCTGGACGACGTGGAGAGAATCCTGCAGGACGCGCTCGGAGACGTCTCCAACGACACGGTGCTCTGCAGCCGAGTCGTCAACGAGCTGCTGGGGCGCGAGCTGATCAAACGCGGCGCACCCCGCGCGATCCTACGCAGCGCGCTGGAGCAGCAGGTGCCGGTCTTCGTTCCCGCCTTCACCGACTCAGAGCTCGGCCTCGACCTGTCGATCCACAACCATCTCCGCGCCAGAGACGGTCGGCCCGCCCTGCGCTTCGACCCCTTTCTCGATCTCGACGACTTTGCCGAGCGCATCATGGAGCACGAGACCCTGGGCATCTTCACCATCGGCGGCGGAGTGCCGCGCAACTGGGCGCAGCAGGTGGGGCCCTACCTGGAGATCCTGCGCAGTCGTCTCGGGATCGCAGAGCAGGTGCGCCGCTACAAGTACGCGGTGCGCATCTGCCCCGAGCCCGAGCACTGGGGCGGGCTCTCGGGCTGCAGCTACACGGAGGGCGTCTCCTGGGGCAAGTTCGTGCCGGTAGAGGAAGGCGGACGCTTCGCCGAGGTGTTCGCGGACGCCACGATCGCCTGGCCGCTCATCTTCCGCGCAGTTCACGAACGCCTCGAGGCCAGCTGAGCTTCCGAGAGCTGCCCGTCAGACCACGAGAATCATCAAGCGTCGATGCGCCGGTACTTGATGCGATGCGGCTGGTCCGCGTCCGCGCCCTTGCGGCGCTTGTAGTCCTTCTCGTAGTCCTGATAGTTGCCCTCGAACCACTCGACGTGGGAGTCGCCCTCGAAAGCCAGCATGTGGGTGGCGATGCGGTCGAGGAACCAGCGGTCATGGGAGATGACCACGGCGCAGCCAGAGAAGCCCAGCAGGGCCTCCTCCAGGGCGCGCAGGGTATCGACGTCCAGATCGTTGGTGGGCTCGTCGAGCAGCAGCAGGTTGCCTCCGACGAGCAGGGTGCGAGCCAGGTGCAGACGGTTGCGCTCGCCACCCGAGAGCATCTTCACGCGCTTCTGCTGCTCGGGGCCCTTGAAGCCAAAGGAGGAGACGTAGGCACGCGTGGCCACTTCCCGGCCGCCCACCTCCACACGGTCCTCGCCGCCGCTGACGGCCTGCCAGACGCTCGCGTCGGGATCCAGGGAAGCCCGCGACTGGTCGACATGGGCGAGCTTCACGGTCTCTCCCAGCTGGAGGCTGCCGCTGTCGGGCTTCTCCTCACCGGTGATCATGCGGAAGAGCGTGGTCTTGCCGGCGCCGTTGGCGCCGATCACACCGACGATGCCACCCCGGGGCAGCCGGAAGGACAGGTCGTCGATCAGCAGGGTCTCGCCGAAACACTTGGATAGGTTCGCCGACTCGACGACCACCTCGCCCAACCTCGGGCCGGGCGGGATCGAGATCTCCACGCTCCCGGGAACGCGCTGCTGCTCCTCGGCCACGAGCTCGTCGTAGGCGCGCAGGCGGGCCTTGCTCTTGGCCTGGCGCGCACGCGGTGCCATGCGCACCCACTCGAGCTCGCGCTGCAGCGTGCGCTGGCGCGCAGAGCTCTGCTTCTCCTCCACGCCGAGGCGCTTCTCCTTCTGCTCCAGCCACGAGGAGTAGTTGCCCTTCCAGGGGATGCCGCGGCCGCGATCGAGCTCGAGGATCCACTCGGCGGCGTTGTCCAGGAAGTAGCGGTCGTGGGTGATGGCCACGACGGTGCCCGGATACTCCTGAAGAAAGCGCTCGAGCCAGGCGACCGACTCGGCATCCAGGTGGTTGGTGGGCTCGTCGAGCAGCAGCAGGTCCGGCTTCTGGAGCAGCAGCTGGCACAGCGCCACACGGCGTCGCTCGCCGCCCGAGAGCGTGGCGACAGCGGTGTCACCGGGTGGCACGCGCAGGGCGTCCATCGCCACCTCCAGGGTGCGGTCGAGCTCCCAGGCGTCGGCGGCGTCGATGCGATCCTGCAGCTTGCCCTGCTCCTCGAGCAGCGCTTTCATCGCGTCGTCGTCGAGGGGCTCGGCGAACTTGGCGCTCACCTCCTCGAAGCGCTGGAGCAGGCCACGCAGCTCGGCCACGCCCTCCTCGACGTTGCCGAGCACGTCCTTGGACTCGTCGAGCTCGGGCTCCTGCGGCAGGTGCCCCACGCTCACGCCGGGGGTGGGCCGCGCCTCGCCGACGAAGCCGTCGTCGAGACCGGCCATGATGCGCAGCAAGCTGCTCTTGCCGGCGCCGTTGCCACCGATGACGCCGATCTTCGCCCCGGGGAGGAAGGCCAGGGTGATGTCATCGAGAATGACGCGGTCGGACGCAACGACCTTGCGCAGGTCCTGCATGGTGAAGACGAATTCGGGCATGGCCGGGCAGCGTAGCTCAGGGCGCGGGGAGCGCAGGCGGGAGGCTAGGAGTGCAGGGGCAGCACGACGGCGAAGCAGGCGCCCGGCCGGGGCGAACGCCGCAGCTCGAGCACGCCGCCGTGGTCGCGCAGGATGTCGAAGGCGATGGCCAGGCCCAGTCCGGTTCCCTGGTCCGGGTCGCGGGTCGTAAAGAAGGGATCGAAGATGCAGTCCTGGATCTCCTCGGGAACCCCCGGGCCGTCGTCGCGCACCAGCACCTCGACGTTCTCGTCGCAGCGGCGGGTCTCCAGCTCGATCCGCCCCCCTCCCGGCTCGAGCGCCTGACGCGCGTTCAGAAGCAGATTCAGGATGGCCTGCACGAGGCGGTCCGGAGACGCGTCGACGCCCGGCAGGTCGGGCGCAAGGATCGACTCGACTCGCACCTGCTCGTCGCGGGCCAGGTTCGAGAGTCGCAGTGCGTCCTCCACCACGTCGTTGAGCGCCACCCGCCGCAGCGTCCCGTCGCGGGTGCTGTTCAGCCGCCGCATGCCCGAGACGATCTTCTCGATGCGGGTGATCCCATCGAGGGTGTCCTCGGCGATGGACCCCAGATCCTGCAGCTCGCGGGCCAGCTTGGCGTCTTCGTCTCCCTGCTCGAGAGCGCTCTCCACGTGCTCGCCCATGGCCATGAGCTGCGTGAGGTTGGCGCGAATGAAGGCCAGCGGGTTGTTCACCTCGTGGGCGATCCCGGAGGCCAGGGTGCCCACCGTGCGCAGCTTCTGGGTCTGGTGGACCACCCGCTCGTAGCGCCGCTCCTCTGTGCGGTCGCGCAACAACGCGAAGCGGCCGGCGGGCTCGCCGCGCGCGCCGCGCACCCAGTCGGCGTGCACCTCGATGCGCCGGTCGTCGTCCGTGCGGACCTCGGCCACCAGCGGGGAGACTTCGGGCAGCAGGCCGGCCAGCCCCTGGCGCAGGTCGGCCACGCTCTCGCCTTGGCCGAAGGCGTCGAGGGCATCCACCAGCTCGCGCTGCTTGAGCTCAGCGCGGGTGCAGCCAAGGATGCGCTCCGCGGCGCTGTTGAGGTCGAGAATGATGCCGCTGGTGCCGGTGATCAGCACGCCATCGCGGAGATGCTCGATCACGTCCCGACGCGCCAAGGGCAGGTTCTCCAGCAGCTGGTAGCGAAACACGGCCAGGCAGATCAGGCCGATCGACACCACCAGGGCCGAAGGTGTCAGGTCGAAGCGCACCGGCAGCAGATGGAAGAGGTAGACCGCGCTTGCCGCCACCGGAATCACCGAGGCCACGGCCAGCATCAGGGCCAGCGGGCGGCTCTTCTCCTCGGCCAGCGTGCGCGCCGCTCCCAGGTAGAGAAGCGCGCCCGCGAAGACGCAGGCATAGGCCCAGGCGACGAAGGCCCAGAAAACCGGGCCGGCCCAGGCCAGGCCGCCGGCTTCCAGCGCCTCGAAGCTGACCTCGCGCATCACCAGGTGGTGCTGATCGTTGCTGAGCATGGCCAGGTAGACGGCCGCGGAGGGCAGCGCCACCTCGACCCACAGCTGCCGCCGCTGCATGAAGAGCTCGGCGCGGCAGTAGCGGGCCGCCACCAGCAGCCACAGCGGCGGCGTGGCCAGCAGGCCCAGAAACATCAGGTTGAGCGCGCGCTCCAGCGCGACCGTGTCCTGGGCCGAGAAGCGCAGCATCGAACCGCCGGTCCACACAGCGAGCGAGCCCAGCAGGGCCAGCAGCAGCCAGTGGAGCTCGGTCTTCGGGCGCTGGAGCGCCACGTAGAGCGCCATGCCAGAAGCGGCCGCGAAGGCCAGCGCAGCGGGCGGGATCGCGGGATGCACGGCCCCTTATCGACCGATCTGCAGCCCTTCTTCACGCGCCGCCCCGATCCAGCTTTCCGCTGGGAGCGGACCCCACCTCTCCGGTACCCTTGCCCCCAGGAGGAGCCACCATGCCGAGCCGTCTCGTCCACCGTACCTGCTCGCTGTGCGAGGCCCACTGCGGGGTCTCGGTAGAGGTCGACGCCGAGAGCGGCCAGGTCGTGACTGTGCGTGGCGACGCCGAGGACCCCTTCAGCCGGGGCTACATCTGCCCCAAGGCCTACGGCCTGAAGGGCCTGCAGGACGATCCCGAGCGCCTGCGCCGGCCGCTGCGCCGCCGCGGCCGCGATTGGGAGGAGATCGGCTGGGACGAGGCCTTCGATCTCGTGGCCGGACGCCTGCGCGAGCTGCGCGACAGCCACGGCCCCGGGGCGCTGGGAACCTACGTCGGCAATCCCAACGCCCACGACATGGGCGCGGCCTTCTATCTGCCCGCTCTGCTGCGGGCCCTCGGCACCAAGAAGCGCTTCTCGGCCTCGAGCGTCGACCAGCTGCCCAAGATGCTCTCGGGCTCTGTCATGTACGGCGGTGCGCTCACCGTGCCTATCGCCGACATCGACCACACCGACTACCTGCTGGTGCTGGGCGCGAACCCGCTGGCCTCGAACGGCAGCCTGATGACGGCTCCCGATTTCCCCGGCCGCCTGAAGCGGCTGCGCCAGCGCGGGGGCAAGCTGGTGGTGGTGGACCCGCGGCGCAGTGAAACGGCGGCGATTGCCGACGAGCACCACTTCATCCGCCCCGGCACCGATGCGCTCTTCCTCTTCTCGCTGGTGCATGCGCTCTTCGAGCAGGGCCTGGTGACGCTGGGGAGCATCGAATCCTGCGTGCGCGGCCTCGAGCAGGTGCAGACACTGGCCAAGGATTTCCCGGCCGAGGCCACGGCGCCCGTCACGGGTATCGCGGCCGAGAGCGTTGCGCGGCTGGCGCGCGAGCTGGCAGCGGCGCCCAGCGCCGCCTGCTACGGCCGCATCGGCACCTGCACCCAGGAGTTCGGCACCCTCGCCAGCTGGCTCGTCGACCTCGTGACCATCCTCACGGGCAATCTCGACCGCCGCGGCGGCGCTCTCTTTCCGCGCCCGGCAACGGGCCCCGCCATCGACAGGCCGAAGCGCCGCGGCCGCATCTCCTACGACCGCTGGCGTTCGAGCGTGCGCGACTTCCCGGAGGCCTTCGGCGAGCTGCCGGTGGCGACCTTCTCCGAGGAGATCGACTCCGCCGGCGACGAGCGTATCCGCGCCCTGCTCACCGTGGCCGGCAACCCGGTGCTCTCGAGCCCCAACGGCGGGCGTCTGGCTCGGGCCCTGGAAGGCCTCGACTTCATGGCCTCGGTCGATATCTACATGAACGAAACCACGCGCTTCGCCGACGTCATCCTGCCGCCTACCGCCCCGCTGGAGCACTCGAACTACGACATCGCCTTCTACGGACTCTCCGTGCGCAACGTGGCCAAGTTCTCGCCCCGGGCCGTCGAGCCTCCGCCCGACTCGCGCGACACCTGGGAGGTGCTGGCCGAGATCGCGGGACGCGTCAATGGTGTCGATGCGGCGACGGTGGACAACCTGGTGCTCGATACGCTGCTCTCCGCTGCCGTGGGGCCGGGCACGGGCTCGCCGGACACCAGCGCCGAGCAAGCACGAGCCATGCTGGGTGAAGAGAGCGGGCCCGAGCGCATCCTCGACCTGCTGCTGCGCGCGGGTCCCTACGGCGACCGCTTCGACGAGACGCGCGACGGGCTCTCGCTGGCGCGCCTCAAGCAGTCCGAGCACGGGCTCGACCTGGGGCCGCTCGAGCCGCGGCTGCCCGACATGCTCGACACCAAGAGCGGCGCCGTCGAGCTGGCACCCGAGCTGCTGGTGGGAGACGTGCCGCGCCTGCGCGAGCGCCTGGCGCGGGGTGCCAACGGCTCCGGCACCGTGTTGATCGGCCGCCGACACCTGCGCTCCAACAACTCCTGGATGGGCAACGTCCACGCACTGGCCAAGGGCCGGGACCGCTGCACCCTGCTGGTGCACCCCGACGACGCCAGTCGCCTCGGCCTTGACGACGGCGGCCGCGCTCGCGTGCGTTCCCGGGTAGGGGAGCTCACCGCCCCCGTGGTGGTGAGCGACGAAGTCATGCCCGGCGTCGTGAGCCTGCCCCACGGCTTCGGCCACGACGCCCAGGGCGCACGCCTCTCAGTGGCAGCAAACCACGCCGGCGTGAACTCGAACCTGTTGACCGATGAGGACGCCGTCGACCGCCTCTCGGGCAACGGCGTACTCAACGGGATCCCGGTGGAGGTGGCTCCGGCCTAGAACGCTCGTCCCGGGGCTACGACGGGCGGGCCGAGCGCAGGGTGCTCGGGAGATCGCTCGGCTCGATGGGCAGGCCGTCGCGGTAGGCGAGACTGCGGCCACGCAGTGCGGGAACTCGCTCGCCGGGGACGATGCTGCCCACGAGGTTGAGCGGATCCGCGCCGCACAGGTGCACCACGGCGCCGTCGCGGGGCAGCCGGCGCGTGCGACGCAGGGCGTCGACGGCACCGGGCAGGGCGTACTGCTCACCGCTGAAGCCCGTCACGAAGCGGCCGCCACGCACGCTGCCGCGCGCCTCCAGCCGACGTAGCGCCCACACCACCTCACGCCAGGGAAGCGCCAGGTTCTCGCGGGCGACGAGATCGCGGAAGACCACTCCCCAGCGCGCCAGCAGCTGCTCGGCTACGGCTTCGGCCAGCTCGTCGTTCTCGAAGCGACGGGCGCCCGGCCGCAGCAGAGCCCAGCGGCCCTCGCGACCCACGCGGCCGCGGGCACCACGGCGCAAGCGACCGCGACGCCGCGCGGCGCGGTTCGGAGCGCCGCGCTCGCGGCTACCGAGCAGCGCGCGCACGGACTGGAAGCCATCGGCAGCCACCAACCCACGCGACACCAGGTCCCAGAGGCCCTGCTCGACCTCCACCGGCAGACGGCCGGATGCGGCCGCAAGCTCCGAGAAGAACAGAGCACCGCGCTCGCTCAACGAGGCGAGCAGCTCCGCCGACACCCCGGCCTCGGGCGGGGCCGGCTCGACCCCGCCGCGCGCCGCGGCCAGCAGCCACTCGAGATCGTCGCGAACCGCCAGCGTGATGGGCGTGGCACGCGAGGGCGCCACCGCGCCGCGCTTCGCGGGTGCGCTCTCGCGTGGCGCAGCCGGGGAGAGACGCCCCCACCCCACCTCTCCCGAGAGACACAGATCGTCGAGCCAGGCCGAGCGGTAGCCTGCCACCCGCGCGGGGAGCACGGCTTCCTCCCACGCCCCCGCGGCCACTTCGAAGCCCTGGAGCTGCTCCACCACCGCAAGCGTGCCGCGCCGCCCCTCGCGGCGAGTCTCCGGCACCACATGCTGCCAGCGCAGCAGGAAACGCATCAGGTCCTGGGCCGTCACCGGCTCGATCTCGCGGCGCAGCCTCTCCTGGGTCTGGCGGTGGATGCGCGCCAGCAGCCGCCGCGCGCACACCTGCTCGGCGCTGGCCTCGAGCCCTTCACCGGGCTCGGAATCAAAGCGGCCGCGCAGCAGGAAGCCCTCGGCCTCGAGGCGAGCCACGGCCTGCTCCACTTGGATGGGGGCCAGGGCCGTCGCGGCGGCCAGCTCTCCGATCGTGACCGGACCGAGGCATTCCAGATGCCCGCGCACGGTCGTCACCGCGGCCTGCTCCGGTGTGGGAGGGGCCGCGCTGCGCAGCGACTCGGGCAGCCGCGGCTCCGGGGTCACCCGCGCCGCGGGGAACAGGCCGCGAACGCCGGGCCAGGCCTCGGTGGCCACCCAGCGCACCCCGCGCTCGGTCTCGAGCACCAGGGCGCGGCCGTCCTGGACGAGGGCCTCGAACCAGAGCTGCCACATCGGGTCGGGCGGGCAGACCTGCAGCCCCTGCAGCACTTCGTGCAGCTCGTCCGTATCGCGGGGCGAGGGGCGGGCCTCCTCGCGCACGCGGGCGATGGCCTCTGGGTCGAGCCGCGCCAGATCGCGTGCATCGTTGGGGAGGCCGCGGCGCAGGGCCACGGCCCGTGTGCGCCGCTCTTCCAGCGGGGCGTCGTCGAGGAAGGTGTAGGGCCGCGCACCCAGGATCTCGTGTGTGAGCGGCGACGGCTCGGTGGTGTCCACCGCGTGCACGCTCACCCCGCTCTCCTCTATGGCTTCGAGCAGCGCCACCAGGGCGTCGACGTCCATGGCCTCATGCAGGCAATCATGGAGGGTCTGGTTCACGATCGGGTGGTCGGGGATCTCGATGGGCCCGGCCTGATGCTCCTGGCAGGCCGCCAGCGTGGGAAAGACTGCCGCCATCAGGTCGTCGGCTTCCATGCGCTGGATCGGTGCCGGGTTCTTCTTGCCGCCCTTCATGCGCAGCACCGCCAGGGAACGCCCCAGGTTCCAGCGCCAGCGGGCCGTGAACATGGGTGAGTCGAGCACGGCCTGGGAGAGGGCCTCGCGCACGCCGCCCGGCGACAGCATCGAGACCAGGCTCGAAAGCGGGAAGCTGTGCTGGGGCCCCAGCGAGAGCACGACGGCGTCGTCGTTGGCCGCCGCCTGCAGCTCGAAGTTGAAGCTCCGGCACAGGCGTTTGCGCACGGTCAGCCCGAGCCCGCGGTTGATGCGTCCGCCCCAGGGCGAGTGCAGCACGAGCTGCATCCCGCCCGTCTCATCGAAGAAGCGCTCGACCACGAGCTGGCTCTGGGTGGGAAGTGTGCCCAGCGCCGCCCGCGCCGCTTCCAGATAGCGGGCCAGCTGCTCCGCGGCTTCGGGGGAGATGCCGCATTCCTGCACCAGCCAAGCCGCAACGGCCGCGCGATCGCCCGCCTCGAGCCGGGGCTCGGCAGCCTCGCGCAGCTCGGAGACCTCGCGCGAGAGCTCCTCGGTCCGCGCCGGCGCCTCGCCCAGCCAGAAAGGGATGGTGGGCGGCTGGCCCTTGGCATCGCGCACGCGCACCACGCCGCTCTCGACGCGGCGGATCTGCCAGGAGGTGCTGCCCAGCAGGAAGATGTCGCCGGCCATGCTCTCGATGGCCCAGTCTTCGTTGACCGTGCCGACGAAAGTATCATCGGGATCGGCCACCACGCGGTAGTCCGCCGTATCCGGAATCGCCCCGCCGGAGGTCAGCGCGGCCAGCCGCGCGCCGCGGCGCCCGCGCAACACGCTGTTGATGCGGTCGCGGTGCAGCCAGGCAGCGCGCTTGCCGCGGCCCGTATCGATGCCCTGGGAGAGCATCTCCACCACCTCGTCGAAGCGCTGGCGAGACAGCTCCGCGAAGGGCGCCGCGCGACGCACCAGCTCGAAGAGCTCGCTCTCCTGCCACTCCTCGGCCGCGCAGGCGGCCACGATCTGCTGCGCGAGGATATCGAGCGGAGACTGCGGCGGGCGCACGCGATCCAGACGTCCGGCGCGCACGGCGCGCAGCAGTGCTGCGCACTCCACCAGCTCGTCGCGGGTGGTCGGGTAGAGCCGGCCTTTCGGCGTCCCGGCCAGCTGGTGGCCCGAGCGCCCCACCCGTTGCAGGAAGGTGGCGATGCTACGCGGAGAACCCAGCTGACACGCCAGCTCGACGGGGCCCACGTCGATCCCGAGCTCGAGCGAGGCGGTCGCCACCACCACGCGCAGCTTCCCCTGCCGCAGGCGCTCCTCGACGAGCACGCGCCGCTCCTTGGAGAGGCTGCCGTGGTGTGCCGCGACCTCGCCCTCGCCCATGCGCTCTTCCAGCAGGTGGGCCACGCGCTCGGCCTGACGCCGGGTGTTACTGAAGAGCAGCGTGGTTCGATGCTGGCGGGCCTGCTCCGCGATGTCGTCGAGCAGCTCGCCCCACTGCTCGGCCGAGGCCACGGCCTCGAGCTCGCTGCCCGGAACCACCAGGGAGAGATCGAGGGCACGGCGGTGGCCGACGTCCACGACGGAACAGCGCGGGCTGCCGTCGGCTTCGCTGCGCTCCGGGCCCGCGCCCACCAGCAGGCGGGCGATGGTCTCGATCGGTTTCTGGGTGGCGGACAGCCCGATGCGGGTGGGCGGCTCATCGCACAGTGCCTCGAGCCGCTCGAGAGTCAGCGCCAGGTGGGAGCCGCGCTTGTCGCGCGCCACGGCGTGAATCTCGTCCACGATCACGGTGTGCACCCGGCGCAGGTTCTGGCGGCTGCGCTCGGCCGTCACCATCAGGTAGAGAGACTCCGGAGTAGTGATGAGCAGGTGCGGCGGACGCCGCACCATGGCGGCGCGCTCCGAGGGCGGCGTGTCGCCGCTGCGCACCAGGGCGCGCACGTCGGGCGCGGCCAGGCCCATGCGCTGGGCCACCTCGTGGATCTCTTCCAGCGGGGCCCTCAGGTTGTTCTGGATGTCGACGCCCAGGGCCTTCAGCGGCGAGACGTAGACGAGGTGGGTCTCGTCGGCGAGCAGCCCGGCTCCCTGAAACTCGCGGTAGAGCCGGTCGATGCAGACCAGGAAGGCGGTGAGGGTCTTGCCGGTGCCGGTGGGGGCCGCGATCAGTGTGTTGCGGCCCTCGGCGATGGTGGGCCAGCCCCGAGCCTGTGGAGCCGTCGGGCCGTTGGGAAAGCGCGCCTGGAACCAGGCACGCACCGCCGGGTGGAACCCCGCCAGGGCGTCCATGCTTCGCACCTCGAGCCAGAAGCTATCAGAGCGGGGTGACAGGATCGGTCACGCGAGCGCGCCGGGACCCGGGCACCCGCCCGTCACGCGAGCGCGCCGGGACCCGGGCACCCGCCCGTCACGCGAGCGCTGCGGGGCCGGCGCACCAGCTCGTCACCCGCAGGGGCTCGATCGCCAGCGCCGTCGGGGGCTCGCGAAGAATCGGAATCTCCCGGTACTGCGGGTACTTGGCGCGTAGCGCCAGCAGCGCAGCGGCCACCTCGGGGTCAGCCTGGGGGTCCAGGGGCTGAACCACCCGCGCCCTGCCCTCGACGCGGATCCACCAGAGCGTCTCCCAGTCTTCGGCGTAGTGGTCGAGCAGCAGGCTCACCCGCGGATCCTCCCGGACGTGGACGAGCCGTGCCAGCTCCGGGCCCCGCTTGGGCTTGCCATCGACTGGCGACCAGAGCAGGCCCCCGGCGCGCGCAAAAACGATGGGGACCTGGTGCGGGGAGTCGCGCCCGCGGGTCGCCAGCCGCGCCACGCGCCAGCGCTCGAGCAGCCGATCGATGGCTTCGGGCGGAATTTCCACGGCAGCTGGGATGCTATCGCTCCTCGACCGACACGGCGGCCAGGACGCGCTGGTGCTAGCGGCGCAGTACACTGCGCCGGCGATGGCCGCCGCCCATGGCACTCTCCTGACCGCGAGCCTACGTGCAGCCTTTGCGTCGCCTCGCGCGGCCTTCCTGGTGCTGTCATCGATCCTGGCACTGGCTGGGTTGTTCGTTGCGTCGTGGCTGATCTTCATGCCGGTGGGGGCGCTGGTGGTCGCCCCGCTGACCCTTGCGCTGTCGCTGCTGTCGGGGACCGCCCCGTCGGCCTTCCTCAACACCGCGGCAGCGGTGCTGCTTTCCGGGAGCTTCGCGGCCGCCACGGTGACCGCAGCCTTCCGCGTTCTGCTGCGGCGCGCACGCGCGCGGCGCCGGGCTGCGCTCGCCACTTGAGAGCGGGCGGGTGCTGGCGCCCGGCCCCGCTCGTGTTCGCTGCGGGCGAAGTGCTGCGCCCGGCCCGCTAGCATCTCGTCGTGCCCGCAGACGCTGTCGTATCTCTGCTGCCCAGCATCACCGAGATCGTGTGCGCCCTGGGCGCCGGCAAACGCTTGGTGGGACGCTCCCACGAGTGCGACTTTCCGTCCGAGGTGGCCTCGCTGCCGGTGCTGACCGAGCCCAAGCTCGATCCCGACGCATCGAGTCGCGCGATCGACGACCGCGTGAAGCAGCTGGTGAGCGACGGCCTCTCCGTCTACCGCGTGCACGCCGAGAAGCTGCGCGAGCTCGCGCCCAGCTTGATCCTGACCCAGGACCAGTGTGAAGTGTGCGCCGCGAGCCTCGACGATGTGGAGCAGGCGCTGGCGGACTGGATGGGGACCCGCCCGCGCGTCCTCTCGCTGAATCCGCGCACGCTCGGCGACGTCTGGAGCGACATCTCGCGCCTCGCCGCCGCGCTGGGCATTCCCGAGCGCGGACACGACCTGTGTGAGGAGCTGGCCACGCGCGTGGCGGAGGTGGCCGAGAAGACCCAACGCGTGCGCCCCCACCCCTCGGTGGCCTGCATCGAGTGGATCGACCCGCTGATGGCCGCGGGCAACTGGGTTCCCGAGCTGGTGACCCTGGCCGGCGGACGCAACCTGCTGGGCGAGAGCGGCGCACATTCCCCGTGGCTCGGCGCCGACGCGCTCGAGGCCGCGGACCCCGATGTGATCGTCGCACTTCCGTGTGGCTTCGACCTGGCGCGCACGCGCTCCGAGCTACCCGCGCTCTCGGACACGCCCGTCTGGAAAGCGCTGCGGGCCGTACGCGCAGGCCGCGTCTACGTCACGGACGGAAACCAGTACTTCAACAGGCCAGGACCGCGGCTGGTCGAGTCGCTGGAGATCCTGGCCGAAATCCTGCATCCGGACCTCTTCTCCCCGAGCCACCAGGGCAGCGGCTGGGAGCCGCTCTGAGCCAGCGGACCGCGCCGTGACCCACAACACCCTGGGGCAGCTCATGGCCGCGACCGCGCTACTGCTGCTTGCGGGCTGCGGCGACGGGCCCGGGCGTGCCCGGCACGTGGTGATCGTCAGTGTGGACACGCTGCGCGCCGACCGCCTGGGCGCCTACGGCTACGCCCGCGCGCGTACGCCCGCCATCGACGCACTGGCTGCCGAGTCCGTGCGTTTCGAGCGCGCCTACGCCCACTCGAGCATGACCCTGCCCTCCGTCGCCAGTCTGCTGACCGGACACGCCCCCGGGCGCCATGGGGTGCTCTCGAACATGATGAGCCTGGGCGAGGGCAGCGATACGCTGGCCACGCGCCTGCGGGCGGCGGGCTTCCGCACGGGCGGCTTCGTCGGCAACCCCGTGTTGCGCCGTGAGGCGGGTATCGCGGAGGGCTTCGAGCACTACGCCGAGAGCTTCCGCGTCGACGGCGAGCTGGTAAAAGCTCCCGAGCACTCCGCCGCGCTGCTCACCAGCGCTGCCCTCGGCTGGCTGGACAGCCTCGACCCTGGGAGCCGCGTGTTCCTGTGGCTTCACTACCAGGAGCCGCACGGCCCGTACCAGCCGCAGCACTTCGAGGCGCCGGAGCCGAGCGAAGATGAGATCGAGCTGCCGCAGAACAGCTCCCACTCGGGTCGCGGCGGGATCCCGCGCTACCAGTGGCTTGGGCACGGGCGCCTCTCCGAGTACCAGGCGCGCTACGACGCCGAGATCGCGGAGCTCGACCAGGAGCTATCGCGTCTGCTGCTCGGGCTGCGCCAGCGGGGCCTGCTCGAGCAGTCCGCACTCGTCTTCACGGCCGATCACGGCGAGGCCTTCGGCGAGGAAGGGGTCTTCTGCGCCCACGGCGAGGGCTTGGGGGAGACGCTGCTGCACGTTCCCCTGCTGCTGCGGGTTGCTGGAGAGGCCGCGGCCCTGCGCCGAGACCGCGTCGGGCTCGCCGACGTAGCACCCACAATGCTTCGACTGGCCGGCGTCTCGAGCTCCGCGAGCTCACTGACTGAAGATCTGGGCGATCGCACCATCGTGGCGCAGATGCTGGGTGAGGTGGGCGACTGGAACAGCTGGCGCTCGATCCGCTCCGGCTCGCGCGAGCTGTCGGAGCGGGAGCCGCGCCCGGGGAAGACCGCTCCAGAGCCCTTGCCCGAGCTGCGCGAGCTGCGAACCGCGCTCGATGCCGTCGCACCGTGGCTCGGCGACGGCCGGCCGGATGCACTGGAGCTGGGTCCGCGCGAGCGCGAAGCGCTGCGCAATCTCGGCTACCTGGAGCGCTAAGCCGAGCCCGCGAACGACCCTAGCTGTTCGACGCCACCTGCGGCGTGCAGACGCTCCCCAGCCGTTCCGGATCCGCGGTCGTCTCCACGATCTCCGACACGTCGGGATAGCCGCGCGCGCGCGCGGCCGCGTTCAGCGCGTAGCGCTTGACGCCGACCTTCAACACGGGCGCGGTGCCCTGCTCTTCACACACCACGACCGCGCTGTTCACGCTGAGCGGCCAGTCGTCGCCGAACTGGTCGCGGGTCACGATCACCTCGGGAGCACCACACCCGCTGATCACGACCAGGCCCGAGAACGCCAGGAGGAGTCTGTTCATGACCTACCCTCCGTTTCCTGCTGGCGATTATACGCGTTTCGGTGGCACTTCGTGTGCAGTCGCATCGCGCAATACCGGCAGCGCAGCGGCAACTCCCCGGCACGAGCCTCAGCGCTGCTGTGGAAAGGGAGCCTAGGCTCGCGAAGCGCCAGCCCCGAAACGCCCGGGATCGAAGGCGGAGGCGTCCTCGGGAAGGGCCTTGCCCAGCAGGAGTTCGGCCACCAGGCGGCCGGTCACCGGTGCCAGGAGAACACCGTTGCGGAAATGGCCGGCAGCCACGAAGAGCCCTGCGAGCCCGGGAGCCGGACCGATGGCGGGCAGCGCGTCCGGCGTGGCCGGACGCAGCCCCGCCCAACCATCTCGAAAACGCGCCTCGCGTAGCGCCGGGGCCACGCGCAGGGCGGCCGCCAGCAGTGCCGCCATACCCGCCGCGGTGACGCGGCAGTCGAAGCCGCTGCGCTCGACCGTCGCGCCGACGACGACGCTGCCGTCGCGCTTGGGTACCAGGTACACGTCGTCGCTCACCAACATGTGTCGCAGCGTGGGACGCGTGCCGTCCAGAGAGAGGATCTGGCCCCGCACGGGCTCCAGCGGCAGTGCGAAGGGAGCCAGAGGCCCGCTCCACGCGCCGGCGCACAGCAGCACCGCCCCCGCCTGGCGCACGCCCGACCCGGTCTCGACCCCGGTCACCCGGGTGCCGCTGCGCCGCAGCCCTGTCACAGTGATCCCCAGCTCGATGCGCGCGCCCAGCTCGCCGGCCGCTGCCGCGAAGGCCTGAGTGAGAAGAGCGCTGCGCACGTGTCCCTCGCCTGGCGAAAAGGCTGCGCCACGCAGCTCGGGGCCGAGGCTCGGCTCGAGGGCGCTGGCGTCTCCAGGGTCCAACCACTCCATGCGGGCGAGGCCACGATCACTGAAGCCCTGCACTTTGTCCCGCAGTCGTCGCGCCTCGGCGTCCCCGCGAGCCAGGTGCAGCGCTCCACACAGCTCGAGCTCCGGGTCGATCCCGGAGCGCTCGCGCAGCTCGGCACACAGCTCCGGAAAGAGCTCCAGGCTGCGGGCAGCCCAGCTGAGGAAGACACCCGGGGCCTCGGCCTCGCCGTAGGGCAGCAGCATGCCGGCGGCGGCTCCCGAGGCACGCGAGGCGACGTCGTCGGCCTCGAGCAGGGTCACGGACAGCCCCTCGCGAGCCAGAGCAAAGGCGCAGGCGCAGCCGATCACACCGCCACCCACGACGAGGACGTCCGGGTGACCGCTCATGCGGCACCCCTTCGAAGCCACCCGCTCACCCGGCCGCCCTCGGCGCGGAGTCGGCGGCGGAGCCAGCCGCCAGCCGCTCGAGGTCGCGTCGCAGCGTCTCGGCGCTGTGGTCGAGGCCCAGGTAGCGCTCGGCGATGCGCCCCTCCGCATCGACCAGGAAGGTCACGGTCAGGTGCTCGATCTGCCCGTCGGGCTGCCGCAGCGTCCCCACGCCGAAGCGCTTCACCAGCCGGGCCAGCTCCTCCGGGGGTCCGGTCAGGAAATCCCAGTGCGCGAGGTCAGCGCCGCGCGCCTCGGCGTATTCGCGCAGGGCAGCGGGCGTATCGTTGGCCGGATCGAGGCTGATCGATACGAAGCGGGTGCGCTCGCGCAGCTCAGGAGCCAGGCTGCGCTGCAGCGCCACGTGCCGGGCCGTCTGCACCGGGCAGGGGCCCGGGCAACGCGTGTACACGAAGTCGATCAGCAGCACAGTGCCGCGCAGTGACGTCAGGCTCACGGGAGCACCCGCCTGGTTGGTGAGCGCGAAGTCGGGCGCCGGGTCCCGCGCCGGGAGCAGGCCCGCCAGGCCCCTGCCCTCCTTTACGTCGGCCGCACCGAGCACCTCGACGCCGACGACCCGGTAGCCGTCGGCATCGGCCTCGAGCGCGAAGCGGATGCGCTGGCCTTTCTCCAGGCTCTCGAGGAGTGCAGCGTCCGGAACGTCGAAGTTCATCGTCATGGCCGGCATCAGGCCCTCGATGTCCTCGTGGGCGATCACCACCTGGCCCCACTCGGGGCGCACCTCGCGCACCACGCCGAGGCCCTCGTGGCGGCGGACGCTGTCACCACAGGCAGGGAGCAGCAGCCAGAGCAGCAGCGCAGCGGCTGCGCACCTCATCCCAGATCGGCGACGAAGCGGGACTCGAGCTCGAACGCACCGAAGCGGTAGGTCCGCTGGAGCGAACGCTCGAGGTCGCCGCTCTCCACGACGCGCTCGCAGAGCTCTTTCACTGAGCGGTCGCCGTGCCGGCGCGCCAGGTATTCGATCATGCCGTAGGACTGCAGGTAGGCCAGCGTGGCAGAATTCTGGTCCATGCGCCCAAAGCTGGGATGGCTCAGCGACTGCAGCGGCAGCAGGGCACCCTGCTGCCGGGCCCGGCTCAGGTAGTTCAGCTCTCCACCCGAGAGGCGACGCTTGGAGAGGGAACGCGCCTCGAACCACTCCGCCACGCCCTCGTTGAACCAGGCCGGCAACAACAAGGAAGGCGCACTGGCCCGGAAGGCCGCGTGCACCAGCTCGTGGTTCAGCACCCGTGCCAGATCCGTCGACAGGACCGTGCCGGCGCGGACGTGGATCACGCCGTTGTAGAAGCCGGCCGGGCGGAAGCCGAAGCGGCTGGCATAGGTGGCGTCGAATACGCCGGCGTCGTACACGACGACGTCCAGCTTGCGCACCGGGCGCAGCCCCAGGAAGACATCGAGGCGGTCGTAGGCGCGTTCCAGCTCGTCGAGCACCTGCTGCTCGAAGCGGCGGGAGCCGCGCAGCCCGCCGCTCTGGTCGATGTCGACGTCCTGATACAGGATGAAGTGCGAGGAGGTGCGCTTCTCGAAGTCGCCGTCGGCACCCCGCCCCCCCTGGGAGGCCGCGGGCAGAAGCCAGGTCGCGAGCAGCAGAGCGCCCGCGCTAGCCCAGCGGATACGGAATGTCTTTCGCAAGTCGGTCACAGGCTTCCAGCGCATCATTGGGAATCTCCGCATTCGCCGCTTCCAGGTGCTCGTCCAGCTGTTCCGGGGAGGTCACCCCGATCAAGGTCGAGGCCACGAACTTCTTCGTCAGCGTCCACGCGATGGAGAAGGTCACGGGCGACATGCCGCACTGCTTCGCAAGCTCGTGCACTCGGGCGGTCGCCGCCAGAGTCTTCTCGCTCACGAAGCGCCGGGTCATGGACTGCGTGCGCGGCGAGTGGTCCTTGTAGTGGGCGAAACGGCTGCCATCGGGCCATTCGCCTCCGAGGTACTTGCCCGAGAGCACGCCGCCGCCAATCGGGCTGTAGGGCAGCAGGCTCACCTGCTCCCGCTTGCAGACGTTCGCGAGCTCATCCTCGAAACGCCGATTCAAGAGGCTGTAGTTGTTCTGGATCGTCTCGTAGCGCACCGTGTCGTGACGGTCGGCCATCCACAGGCTCTTGGTCAGTCCGTAGGCACTCTCGTTGCTGCAGCCGACCGCGCGCAGCTTGCCCTCCTCCACCAGCCGGTCGAGGGCTTCCAGGGTGTCTTCGATCGGGTACTCCGGGTCCGGCCAGTGGGTCTGGTACAGGTCGATGTAATCGATGCCCAGGCGGGTCAGGCTCCCCTCCACGGCACGCTCGATGTTGTGGCGGTCGAGGCCGGTGTGTCCCGAGCGCACCGGCCCCATGAACCAGCCCCCGCCCGGCCCCGCAGCTTTCGTGGCCACGATCACCGAATCGCGGCGTCGGCCCGCCAGCCATTTGCCACAGATCTCCTCGGTGCGTCCCGCATAGCTCGGGTCGGGAGGTACAGGGTAGACCTCGGCGGCGTCAATAAAGTTCACGCCGGCGTCGAAAGCCTTGTCGAGGCAGGCCAGGCTGGCCCCCTCCTCGGCCATGCTGCCGAAAGTCATCGTGCCGAGGCCGATCTCGGAGACGAGGAGGCCCGAGCGGCCCAATCGCCGTTGCTGCATGGGGGGGGGCTCCGTGGATGTGCGTACCCGACGCGGTCGAGTCGAGTGTATCCGCGGCCGCTGGCAGGCGCACGCTCGCGCGCGCGAGGGGAGCAGGTCGACGATTGGTGCGGGACGCATGGACAGCACCCCGGGGAAACGACTCGCGGGGCGCAGTGCGCCCCGGCGTCAGAACATCGCGCCGCCGGCCCCGAAGGTGAAGTACATGATGGCCGCCTGCGCCGCGAGCTTCAGGAGCTGCTTGAAGGCTTCGGCCGTCTTGTCCACGCGCACGTCGTTGGGACAGCGCGCCTGCTGCATCGCGAGCAGCATCCCGAGGTGGTTCGAGAGCCGATCCTCCCACATCACGTTCTCGAAGGCCTGTGCCCGCTCGAACATGCCGTAGAAGTGGTCGATCTGTCGGCGCAGCCGAGAACACTCAGCCGGGTGCGCATTCGCACTGAGCCTGCTGAGCTTCTGCTGCGCCTCTTCCCTGCCCACGACCTGGGCAGAGGCGACACCGGGAAGGAGCACCAACAGCAATCCCAGAGCGGCGAACCAGAACCTCATCTCGACCCCCTCGGCCGCACGATCGCGGCGGCTTCCCGCTTATCGGCCGGCCGGGGCAGGCGGTGTAGGGCCGGGAGCGCGCCGCTAGTCCAGCTGGGCCACGACCTGCGCGGTGCGGTGAGCCAGTGCCATGGCGGTGTACATCGGATTCACCGAGGGGCACTGGGGGAACACTCCGGTATCGGAGATATAGAGGTTCTCCATATCGTGGCAGCGGCCCAGCTCGTCGACGACGCCCTGGGCCGGGTCGCCGTGCATGCGCGTCGTGCAGAAGGCGTGATTGCCTCCCGTCACGAAATCGCTGGGTTTGAAGGCATGCTTGCGCAGCACCTGCGCCTCCTCGAGAGAACGCAACTCGGGCGGGATCCCTTGTACGCCCGGGATCAGCGTGTGAGCGCCGGCGGCGAAGAAGATCTCGGCCAACACATACAGGGCCCGGCTGAGGATAGGCACGTCCTCGGGATGCAGACGCCAGAGGAGCCGCGGATCCAGGCTGCGACGGCGCGGCCGGACGCGACCCGTGGAGCGATTGCAGCTGGCGATAGCGTCGAAGATCGCCGCGTGGGGCGCCTGCGCCAGGCGCGCCTTCAAGTCCAGGCCCGTGCCCGGCATGCGCACGGCCAGCACCCCGGGCGGCGCCCACAGCGTCTCGAGCTTGAAGCCCTCGGGCAGGAAGTCCAGGGACTGGTAGCCCTGGGTGGCCCCGAAGCCGGGGTCCACGCGTTCGTCGAAAAAACCGGTGATGGCGACGCCGGGGTGGAAGCGCAGGTTCTCGCCCACCTGGCCCGACCGGTTGGCGAGGTTGCCACTCTTGTGGAGCAGCACCGGGGTTGCCATGCAGCCCGCCGCCAGCACAACGGCGTCCGCATCCACCCGGAAGCGATGCCCCGGGCGCCCGGTGAAGGGCGTCACGATGCGACCCTCGACGCCCGTGGCGCGCCGGCCATCGCTGCGCACCGCCTCGACTCGCGCCGACGTGAGCACCTGCGCTCCCTTGTTCACCGCGGCGGGCACGTAGCTCACGTCCATCGACTGCTTGGCGCGAGAGCGGCAGCCGGTAAAGCACTCGCCGCTGCCGCGGCAGCCGCGGACGTTGCGGGGGATCGGCTCGGAGCCGATGCCCAAGGCCTCGCAGCCCGTGCGGAAGAGCAGGTTGCGCGGGCCCTGCACGTCCTCCGGGGTGGGGGCGATGCCCAGGAATGCGGCCACGGCATCGAAGTGGGGATCGAGGTCCGCGCGGGAGGTCTGCTGCAACTGGTGGCGCTCGCACCACTCGTCGAGCACGAAGTCGGGCGGTCGCACGCAGATCGCCGAATTCACCAGCGAGCCTCCGCCGAGACAGATGGCCTGCATGGTGGGCATCACCGTGCCGAAAGTGGTGCGCAGGCCGCTCTCGCGCATGGTGCGAGACATCGAGACGGCGCTGTCCAGCTCGAAGTCCGATGGCGTGAAGGGCGGCCCCTCTTCGATGAGCACGACACGGCGGCCCGCCTCGGCCACTTCCTTCGCGACCACCGCACCCCCGGGCCCGGAGCCCACCACCACGACATCGGTCTCGAGCGCGAAGTCGCGGTCGTACTGGGCGAAGACGCGCACTTCGCCGCCGTGGCCGGACAACGCCTTCACGCTGCAGCGCCGATCCAGCAAGCCCGCGCCGCGCGGTGGCTCACGAGCCGCTCCCGGCGTAAGCCGGATGCACGGGCGCGTCGCGCTGCAGAGGGGTGCCGTCGCTGGGAGGAGTCAGGTCCGAGAGGCCGTATGCGATCGCCTCCGGTCCGCACCCGACGGGCGGATAGAGCAGATCCGCCTCGCACACGGGTGTCTCGATCTCCCGGGGAGCGAGGCCGAGCTGCCGCAGCACGGGGGGGTGCGAGAAGTAGCCCATGGTGAGGATCGCACGCAGGCTCTCGAAGACGATGCGACGCGGAAAGAGGCGGCTGGTTCGCCAGCCCTCGAGCACCGCCGCCTGCTGCTGGGGCGCGAGTGATGAGAAACGCCGGAAGCCCCGCGGCCGCGGCGCCGGAAAGAACAGCGTGGCGTGCTCCAGCAGGAAGAAGAGCGAGCGCATCAGCCAACGCATGCGCGGGTGCAGCACCTGGAGCCAGCGGTCGGTGTAGGCGGGCAGGTCCGCCTCACTGCCGGAGGCCGGGATGGCACCGCCTGGCGGAAACGTGGCCAGGGCCGCAGCCTCGAGGAAGGCGACCTCCCTCGGCGCCAGCACCCGCGTGCTGGCCGGGGGCCGCGGATAGCCGGAAAAGATCCGGATCAGCGCGTAGCCCAAGACCGCCGCGAGCAGGAGCCAGCCCAGCATGCGCCGATGATAGGGCCTCTGTGCGCCGCTCCCAGACGCCTGGTTGCAAATGCTGGCTGGTCAGAGCCGGTCCCAGAAGGCGCGCTCGCGCTCTTGCGGTGCGTCGACCACGCGGCTCTGGGCTCCGAGCACCAGGGTCGCTCGCCGGCCCGCGTCGTAGCGCGGCCAGTCCGGCAGCTCCGGGTGCGCCGGAACCTCGCCGCGGACGAAGCCACACCAGGCCGCCTGGATCTGCTCCGAGAGCGCTCGCACGGCCTCCCCCTGCCCGAGCAGTGGCTGCAGGCGCGGGGTGTCGACCCCGCCGAAGACGAAGGGCACGTCGAGCGCATGGCAGGATCCGAGCGTGCCGCCAAAGGCGGGCGAGGCCCACTCGAACAGGTAGGCGTAGGTCTCCCCGCCTCGAGCCGCCTGCGCCTCGGCCAGCTGCATGGCCGGGTGGCGGAACCAGCGGTCCGTCTGGATCGCGAACCACAGCTCCGTCGGCGAAACGCCCGCCCGGCCCCGCCGCGCCGCGCGGTAGGTCTCGATCACGCGGGCCGCGAGCTCACCGCCCTGGCTGTCACGGCCCGGCAGCCCGCGGCGAAAACGCCGCAACAGGCCGGCTTCATCGAGGAGGGCCGCCTTCGGGTCGCCCAGGCCGTAGAAGCGCCACTCGTCGCGGTTGGTCCCGATCAGCAGCGGCAGCCCCTCGGCCGAGGCCTCGGGGGGCACGGCCGGGGGCGTTGCGGGCAGCAGTGCGCCGTCCAGCACCGGCTGGAAGGCGGGGTCATCGAGCTCACGACGCAGGCGCAGGCTGGTGCGTTCCTGGGCAGCGAGCACCGCCTCGACGGGCAGCGCCCGCAGAGCGGCCGGGGAGCCGGGGCCGCGGCGTACGCCCGCCTCCTCGAGGAATGCGGACGCCACCCGCGCCGCCTGCTCGGCTGAGTGGACGTTGCGCCCGGCCCCGCTCTGCAGGATCGCGCGCGCAAAGAGCCCGCGTGCCGCTGAACCTGCGGGAAGCCCGATCAGCGTGCCGATGCACATGGCACCTGCCGACTGCCCCGCGAGTGTGACCCGCTCGGGATCGCCGCCGAACGCCGCCACGTTTTCGCGCACCCATTCCAGAGCTGCGATCTGGTCGAGCAAGCCGAAGTTGCCCGGCGCGCCGCCCGCCTCGGCCGCGAGCTCCGGGAGGTACAGGAAGCCCAGCGCCCCGAGCCGGTAGTTGAGTGTCACCACCACCAGATCGCCGCGCCAGGCCAGCGCTGCAGCGTCGTAGACGGGGAGCGAGCCCGCCCCGGTGTTGAAGCCCCCGCCGTGGATCCAGACCAGCACCGGACGGCGGGCGCCAGCGCCGACCGGGGTGAAGACATTCAGCGACAGGCAGTCTTCGCCGGGCCTTGCCCCGCCGTCCCCGAGGATGCGGGACATCAGGCCGGGCTTCTGTGGCGAGATCGGGCCGGAGCGGGTCGCCGCTCGCACACCGGCCCAGGGCTCGGGGGGGATGGGCGGGCGGAAGCGCGCCGCAGCAGCCGTCGACGCCGCGTAGGGAATGCCGCGGAAGCTCCAGGCTCCGCCCTCCTCGCGGCCCTCGACCCGGCCCTGGCTCGTCCCGACGATCACAAGTTGCCGCAACCTATCTTTGCGCGGGAGCCTGACAGACGCAGCCCTTCGCTGCGTCTGCCGCCCCGGATACGCGGGATATCGGCGCCGAGAGCGCACGACGTGGCGTCCCGACTGCTCGGACAGAATGGCACGGCGTTTGCGGTAAAGCCGCAGCGATGCGGACCTTGGCTCTACTCGTGCTTCTATTGCTGCCTCTGCTGGTCCCCGTCTCGGCCCACGCCGATGAGCTGCTGCGGGAGCTCAGCATCGACCCGGGTGCGAACCTGCTGATCCAGCTCGACGCCGGGAACGTGGACGTGACGGCCCACGACGGAGACCGGCTGCGACTCGAGGCGCGAGCTCGCGGCATCGGGGCGAGTGGGGTGAGCTTCCTGGTGACTCAGGAACCGGGCCAGGTGGTGCTGCGCAGCATCAGCGCGCCCTGGCTCTCCTGGCTCCACGCGGGCCCGCGGGTGCACGTGCGCGCCTGGGTTCCGCGCGGGCTGCGTCTGGCCGTCGAGACCGCGGGGCGCATCGTGACCTACGAGAACGGCGTGGAGCGGGCGTTCCCGGCGCGTTGAAGCGAGGCGCAACTTAGGGGCTCAAGTTGCGGGAATCGCGTCCCGATGTGTACTCGAGGTGGACGCGAGGGCAACGGCACAGGGGAGCGGTGCGGGCGCATCCCGCGGTGTGCGTTGGGCGCTCGCCGCGCTGGTGGGGCTAGCCCTGCTGGCCCAGGTCTTCGCCGCCTTCCGCAGCGGCATCCACTGGGACGAGTTCGCCCAGCTGCACCAGGCCGACTGGACCCTCGCAAACGGCGAGCTCGAGAGTGGCGGACGCCCTGGCCTGGCCACGCTGATGCTGCTGCCGCTGGTGAAGGGCTGTGCGGACGAGATCGCCGTCGTGCGCCGCGCGCGCCTACTGTGGGTAGGCATCACGGCGCTCTTCCTGGCAGGCCTGTGGAGCTGGGCGCGCGAGTTCCGCGGCGACTGGCGCGACGGCGCTGTCGCCGTGGCGCTACTCGGCCTGGTGCCGGCTTTTCTGGACGCCTCGGTCCAGATCAGGACCGATCAGATCGCACTGGCGGGCGGAGCCTGGGGCGGCGCACTGTTGCTGGCCTCGCGCCGGCGGCCCTGGCTCGCGTTGCTGGCGGGCCTTTGCTTCGGCGTCGGTCTGCTCGGCTCGCAGAAGCTGCTCTACCTGGGCGTGCTCGCCGGGCTGCTGGCCGCGGGCCAGGTGTGCTGGACTCACGAGCTGCGCCCGCGCCGCGAAGCCCTGCGCGCGCTGCTGTGCGGCGCGACCATGGCGCTGGTGCTGCTGGGCTTCGCTCTGGCCATGCGCGCCGCCTTCGGTGCGGCCGAGAGCGGCGCAGCGCAGGCGCCGGTCAGTCGAGAGATCGTGACGGGAGGGTTGTCCCGCTTCGCGTTCTACCGCGGCACGATCGGCTGGAGCCAGTACCGCGAGATCCTGCCCACGCTGGCGGCCCACGGGCTGCTGCTGCTGGCACTGGCGATCGCGACGCTACGAGCCCGGCGCGCCGCGCCGGAGCAGCGCGTGCCGCTGGCGCTGGCCTGGCTGCTGCTGCTGCTCGGGACCGCGGTGCTCTACTTCCACGCGGCGGCATTCGCCTACTTCTGGATGACGCTCGGGGTCTTCCCCGCCCTCGCCTTCGCGTTGGCCCGGCCCTCGCTCGAAGCACTCGGCGACGCCTTGCCGCGCCGAGCGGGCAGACTCGCCCTCGCCGGCACTGCATTGCTCCTGGCCCTGCCCGCTCTGCTCGGGCTGGCGTCTCGCGCCGTCGATGCACAGGCCGTGCAGCGCGAGAGCTTGCACTTCGTGCACCAGAACTTCGAGCGCGACGCGGCCGGCTTCCACCCGGAGCGCGCCCTTTTCTGCCAAGAGGGCGCCCAGCCACGAATCACCTGGTTCTCCCAGCACATCTACCACCGCTTCGGCCAGGACGAGGCCATGCGCAACTACCACACGCGCCAGCTGCTCCAGACGTTCCGAGAGCAGCCGCTGCTATTCGTGGTGCAGTCGTTCCGTCTGAATCAGTTCCCGGCCGAAGTGCGACGCTTCTGGACCGACAACTACCAGCCCTACCGCGCCTCGGTCTTCGTGGCCGGGCGGCGTCTCGCGGGCGCGCGCGGGGAGCGCCGTGAATTCGACCTGGTGGCGCCGGGTGCCTACCGCTGGCTGCCGCTCGCGGAGCCGCGCAGCGTATCGATCGACGGCCAGCTGGTGCGGCCCGGCGAGGTTCGCCGCTTCGAGCCCGGCACCCACGAGGCCAGCTTCGTCGAGGACGTGGACGCGGGCCTGCTGGTGCTGGCCCTGGAGGAGCCGCCCGGCGAGGCGCCGCTCCGGTTCTATCGCTGACCATGCGCGTCGCACTGCTTACGAACATCGTTCCGCCTTACCGCGTGCCCGTGTACCGCGCCCTGGCCGACACCCCCGACTGGCGGCTGCGCGTGTTCACCAACGCCGCGACGGAGTTCGACCGCTCCTGGCAGGTGGATGCCGCCGATCTCGACGTGGAGTGCGTGCCAAGCTTCTCGCTGGTGCGCGGGCACCGCACGCTCCACATCCCCTGGGCGCTGCCGCCCGCGCTGCTGCGCTTCCGTCCCCAGGTGCTGATCTCCACCGAGCTGGGGGCGCGCAGCCTGCTGGCCTTCGCCTACGGCGCGCTGGCGCGGGTGCCGCTGGTCAGCTGGATCGAGACCACACCCGAGCGCGTCGCCGATGGGGGCGCGCTGCGCCGCTGGCTGCATCCGTGGCTGCTGGCGCGCGCTGCGGCCGTGCTGGGCCCGGGAAGCGCAGCGCGGCAGGTGGCGCGGAGCTTCGGCGTTCCCGACCCGCGCATTGTCGACGCACCCAACGCCCACGACAGCGAGAGCTTCGAGAAGCGCCTGGCGGCGCTCGACCGCGACGCCGTGGCGCGCGACCTGCGAGCCGGCCTGGGTACGCGCTCCCGCATCGCGCTGGTGGTGGGCCGGCTCTTCGACGTGAAGGGAGTGCGCCCGCTGCTCGAGGCCTGGGACCACGTGCCCAGCTCGTTGCGGCGAGACTGGACCCTGCTGTTCGTCGGCAGCGGCCCGCTGGCGGGTGAGATCGCGCGTGCCCGAGACACGCACCAGCGCGCTGAGATCGTGCATGTGCCCGCGGTGCAGCCCGCCGATGTGGTGCCCTTCTACGCCGCCGCGGACCTGCTCGTCTTCCCGAGCCTGGGAGACGTCTGGGGCTTCGCCGTCAACGAGGCCATGGCCTGTGGCCTGCCAGTGCTCTGCTCTACCCGGGCCGGCTGCGCGGCGGACCTGATCCGCCCCGGCGACAACGGCTGGCTGGCGGATCCGCGCAACCGCGCTGCCTTCGCGGCCGCGCTGGGCGACGCCATGAGCTGCGGGCGCCGGCGCGCCCTGGGCGCAGCCGCGCGCGAGAGCGTGGCCACCTTCACCCCAGCCGCCACCGCGGCTGGCGTACGGCGCGCCGTGGCTCAGGCGCTGCTGCCTGCCTCTGAATAGATCTCCACCAGGCGCTCGGCGCAGCGCCGCGGCGTCAGCTCTTCTGCGTAGTGGGCGCGGGCTTCCCGGCCCAGGCGCTCGCAGAGCTCGCGGTCGCCGGCGAGCCAGCGGCAGGCGGCCGCCAGGCCGGCGGCGTCGCCGCGCTCGAAGTGGAGACCGGTTGCGCCGTCCTGCACCAGATCCGACACCGCCGTGGGACGCGCCGCTACCACCGGCCGCCCGGCGGCGAAGGCCTCGGCCACCACGAGCGGGAAGTTCTCGTACCAGAGCGACGGCACCACGGCGAAGGCCGCACTCGCCAGCTCGGCCCGCACACCCTCGGCCGAAAGCTCGCCCGTGAAACGAACGTTGGGCAGACGGCCGGCGGCGCGGCGCAGCTCCGCCTCTTCGGGGCCCGCGCCCACGATCGTGAGCGGTGCGCCCTCCAGCCGCTTCCAGGCCTCGAGCAGCAGGCCGGCACCCTTCTCCGGCGAGAGTCGCCCCACGAAGACCGCGCCCGAGCCGCCGAAGCCCGGCTCGCCGGGGTCGTTCACCGCGTTGGGCTTGACGACGAAACGCTCGCGCGGGAGCCCGGCCGCTACCAGCTTGTCGCGCAGGAAGGCCGACGGAGCCACGAAGCGATCGACGAGGTGGGTCCAGAGCCCGCGCGCCCGCTGCTCCGATGTGGCGCGAGCCCACGCCATGGTCTGAAGGCGCGAGCCGCGGTAGCAGCCGTGGCGCACCGCGTTCCAGGGACCGCGGCTGACGCAGTCTTCGCAAGGCGAGCCGTCGCGCAGGAAGAGCCCGTTGGCGCAGACCAAGCGGTAGTTGTGCAGCGTCTGCACCACCGGCAGCTCGCGGCCGCGCAGCGCCGTGTGCACGGCCGGCGAAAGCAGCGGGAAGAAGTTGTGCACGTGGCCCACGTCCACGGGATGCGCAGCGAGAAAGGCGTCTACCTCCCGGGCCACATCGGGGCGATAGCCCGCTCGCCAGCCCGCCTGGAGCGCGTCTCCCAGGCCTCCCAGACTGCGACTGTCCGCCAGGAATGTGTGCACCTCATGCCCGGCCTTGCGCAGACACTCGACCTCGAAGTCCACGGCGCGGTCCTCACCCCCGCGCTGGGCGTAGCGGTTGTGAAAGACGGCGATGCGCATCAGCAGTCCCGGCTCGGGCGGGCGGCCGCGTCGACCGTGCCGCCGCCCTCGACGACGTCGCCGCGGTACTCCTCGTAGCCTCCGCCTGCCAGGGCCCACAGGTGTCCCGCCTGGGTGCTGGCGCGCAGCAGTGCCGTGGCAGCGCCGGCGCGTCCGCGCAGCGCAGCCAGTGGCAGCGCGCAGCCGCAGGCCGCCAGGCCAGCTAGCGCGCGCGGCGCGCGCAGCGCCAGCGCAGAGCCACTGCCCAGGCGTGCGCGGTCCAGCTGGGTCGTCACGACGCCACCGCGGAAGGCGCGCTGCAGCAGCCAGGCCAGCCGGTGGCGGCTGGGCGGAATGCTCTCGCTGACCACCGCCTCGTCGCACCAGCGAAAGCACGCGCCGGCGCGCAGCAGGCGGCCGAAGAGCTCGGTGTCGCTTCCCCCGGAACGGCCCAGGCCCGGGTCGAAGCGGCGCACCTCGAGCAGGCGGCGTCGCAAGCAGGCATTGCTGGTGCAGAGCTGCGCCAGCGCGACTTGGCTGCCGCTTTGCGGGCGCGGTCGCCCGAAGAAGCGCTCCACCGGGAGCCACTCGGGCCCGGGCTGCTCGAGCCGCGGCAGCACGGGGCCCAGCCAGCCATCCGCATCCTCCCCGGCTTCGATCCGGGACAGATACGCGGCCAGCCAACCTTCGTGGGCCTGCTCGTCGTCATCGACGAAGGCCAGCCAGCGGCCCCGAGCCCGCTCCAGCGCGAGGTTTCGGGCGTGCGCGATGTTGCGCCGCGGCTCGCTGAAGGCGCGCAGCGGAAGCCGCTCGGCAAAGCAGTCGAGCACGGGGGCGGCGGAGCCTTCGGCGTCGTTGTCCACCACCACGAGCTCGAAGCTCGCACCCGGCCGCAGCTTCTGCCGCGTCAGGCTCTCGAGCAGCCGCTCGAGCCCGCGCGGCCGCCGGTAGGTCGCGACGCAAACGGAGATGTCGGGCAGTGACGTCACCGCGAGCCTAGAACGCGCCCTTGCGCGCCAGCACTGCGCCCAGGGTCCGCACCAGGATGGAGAGGTCGAAGGCGAGGGAACGGTTGCGGATGTAGTAGAAGTCGTACTGGAGGTTGTCGTGCATGGGCAGGTCCTTGCGACCCAGGATCTGCCACAGCCCGGTGATCCCCGGCTTTACCGACAAACGCCGCCGCTGCCAGTCGTCGTAGCTGTCGACGATGAACGGCATCTCCGGGCGTGGACCCACCCACGACATCTCACCGCGCAGCACGTTCCAGAGCTGCGGCAGCTCGTCGAGGCTGGTGCTGCGCAGCCAGCGCCCGTAGGCCGTGACCCGCGCATCGCCGGCCCCACGCGGAGCTACCTGGTAGCGCTCGACGTCGCAGTGCATGGTGCGCAGCTTCCACATCTCGAAGCAGCGCCCGCCGCGACCGACCCGCGCCTGTCGGAAGAAGACCGGCCCCGGGCTGTCGAGTGCGACGCGCAGCGCGCACCAGGCCAGCAGCGGCGTCGCCAGCAGCAGGCCCGCGAAGGCGAGGCTCAGGTCGAAGGCGCGCTTGGCCGGCTCGTAGAGTGGATGCGTGGCCTCGCGCCCGAGGCGCACCAGCGGCATGTCGTCCACCAGGTCGAGCTGGCTGCCGGCCGTCAGCACCTCGAAGAGGTTGGTGACCACCCGGAAGGTGATGCCGAGATCCTCGCACTCGAGCACCACCGAAAGCATCTCGGTGTGCCCGAGTCCGGGATCGGCGACGAAGACCTCCTCGATCGAGTGTTCCCCCGCCACGCGGCGCAGGTCGGAGAGATCGCCCAGCACCGGATGGCCCGCCACCTCGGCCTTCTCGGGATCCTCCAGCTGCCCCAGCAAGCCGACGACGCGGTAGCCCGTCTCGGGGTGGTCCTGGATCTTCTGCAGCAGCCGCACCGCGCCGACACCCGTTCCCACCACCAGGGCGAGCACATCGCAGGCACCGGAGCTGCGCAGGCCGCGCTCGAAGCGATGGAAGACGACGCGGCTCACGCCCTGCAATACGAGGTTCAGCAGGCCAGCCAGCGGCACCACCAGGCGCCCGAAGTGGAGCTCCCGGAAGAAGAAGCCGATGGCACTCATCACCAGCACGCCAAGCGCAGCCCCACGCAAGGTCGTCTGCAGCTCGTCGACCGCCGTCTTCATGCGCTGGGTGCGGTAGATGCCGAAGAGCCAGCAGGTCGTGATCCAGGGCACGACGATCAGCGGCAGCGACTGGAGGTAGGTCTCCAGGGGATTGATCGGGCGCGCCAGCGTCCCGGTCAGCGCATCGCGAATGAACCAGGCCCCCACCCACCCGAGCGAGACCAGCCCGCAGTCGGTGAGAACGTGCAGCCACTTCAGCGTGCGGATCTGGGGCTTCATGGGGACGCGACTCCGCCTCCGACATCGGCGACGGGAGCCTTCGGCTTGAGGCAGCTATCCCAGAAACCCACCGGAATTCAGGCGGTTGGGAACTAGCTCGGCCGGTTATCGGCCGGCTATCGCCGCCCTGCCGGTACGGCAAGCCTGCGGCTTGCCTTGGGCCGGTTGTCGGCCGGCTATCGCCGCCCTGCCGGTACGGCAAGCCTGCGGCTTGCCTTGGGCCGGTTGTCGGCCGGCTGTCGCCGCGGGTCACGCTCCTGGCCTAGCTCCCGTGCAAGACCCGGTACTCGCGGTAGGTGAAACCCGCGAGGCCGGCCAGGCGGCCCAGGCCAGTGGCCGCCAGCCGCGCCTCGCGCACGCAGGGGCCGAAGCCGCGTGGCAGCGCCGACAGGGCCAGGGCGGAGCCTTTGGCCATGCACCAGAGCGCGTGGGCCAGCTGGCGCCTCCGGGTAACGGGTGTGTCGGCCAGGCGTCCCTCGACCAGGGCGGCGGAGCTGCCAATGCGAAAAGCCCTGCGCAGGATCCAGGCGAGTCTTGCCCGCGACGGCGGCACCCACTCGCGCACCACGGCCTCGTCGGCCCACACGATCCGGTGTCCAGCGGCGTCGAAGCGGCGGAAGAACTCGTCGTCGCTGCCACCGCAGAGGGCCATGCGTTCGTCGAAGAGGCGCGGCAGGGGAGCCAAGGCGCGAGTCGTCAGCAGTACGTTGTGGGTGGCGGCGGTGCCGACCCGCTCGCCCGTCTCGCGGCGCGGCCTCTCGAAGAGCCGGCCCGCCAGCACCCAGCTCGGGGGCGGCTCCTCGAATACCGGCAGGCAGGGACCGGCCACCGCATCGGCGCCGCTGTCGGCCTGCACGCGCAGCAGCGCCGCCAGCCAGCCCGGGTCGGGCGCTTCGTCGTCGTCGACGAAGGCCACGAAGTCCGCCCGCGGCAATGCCTCCGAAAGCGCCCGGTTGCGCGCCTGCGGGATCCCTCGCCGCTTCTCGATTCGGTACTCGAGCGGAAAACGCAGCCAGCGCCGCGCCTCCTCGCACAGCTCCCGAGCGCTGCCAGCGGCATCGTTGTCGACGACCACCACGCGCAGCTCCGGCGCCGGCTCAGGCAGCTGCTGCTCCTGGAGCGCACCGAACAGTCGCAGCAGGCCCTGGGGCCGCTGGTAGCTCACCACACAGACGTCCACTCTCGTTGTCACTGCCAGCGCGCCGCCCCCTCGCCGAAATCGGAGCCCGGAGCGCGACCCTTGAGCCGCGACACACCATGCGGGGCGAATCCCACCCGCCCTTCCCTGCACACGCAGCTTCACGCGGCTTCGCAGCTGTCCGATGAAGAAATCGATGTCCCGCGCGCATGGCTCAGCGCCCGTCGTGGCCCACTTCCGCAGGCTGTGGTTCAAGCGCACAGAGACCTTCCTGCACACCGCCGTTCGCAGCGCGCGGCGCACGCGTCCGCTGCTGATCGGCCACGAGCATGTCCACGCGGGCGAGTTTCCGGTCGACGCACCGGTGGTGGCGCTGTGCCCGCCCGGCAGCTGGGCGCAGCGCCGCAATCACTGGAACGCCCGCTACCTGGGAGGCGAGCTGGAGGCGCCGCTGCGGGGGCGCCGGGCTCGCGCCGCGCTGCGCCGTTTCGACGCAGTCGTGCTGCACGCCCACTTCGGCACGACGGGTGTAGCCGTGCTGCCGCTGGCCGTGAAGAGCGGCCTGCCGCTGGTCACCACCTTCTACGGGGAGGACGTCTCGAGCCTGGCTCGTGACTCCGCCTGGCGCGCGCGCTACGCGCCGCTCTTCGCCGACGGCGCGCGCTTCCTGGTGGAGGGACCGCGCATGCGGGAGGCCCTGGTGGCACTCGGCTGCCCGGTCGAGAAGACCGCCCTGCAGCCCATCAGCATCGAGACCTGCCGCTACCCCTTCAGGTTGCGCAGCGCTCCGCGGAGCCGGCCCGTGCGGCTCTTCTTCTGCGCGTCCTTCCGCGAGAAGAAGGGGCTCCACTTCGCTCTCGAAGCGGTGGCACGTGCCCGTGCGGAGCACCCGAACCTGGTGTTTCGCATCGGGGGCGACGGGCCCTTGCGCGCTGCCGTGGAGCGCGATCTCGAGCGCCTGGGCCTGCGCGACTGCACCGAGCTACTGGGCTTCCTGCCCCACGCACGCATGCTGGAAGAGATGCACGCCGCCGACCTCTTTGTGCAGCCGAGCGTCACGGCCGCGGACGGCGACTCCGAGGGCGGCGCTCCCACCACCCTGCTCGAGGCCCAGGCCTGCGGCCTGCCGGTGCTGGCGACGACCCACGCCGACCTGCCGCACGTGGTGGCCCCGGGCGAGAGCGCACTGCTGGCCCCCGAGCGCGACGCCGAGGCCCTCGCGCGGAACCTGCTGGAGCTGCTCAAGGCCCCGGAGCGCTGGGGCCCGATGGGCGAAGCCGGGCGCGAGCACGTCGAGCGTTTCCACGAGGCGGAGCGCGCGGCGGATCGCGTAGAGGATCTCTACCTCGAGCTCGCCCAGGGAAGCGCCGCGCCGTGACGCTCCGGGTCAGTGTGATCGTTCCCGCCCTGAACGCGGCGGAGCACATCGGGGGTTGCCTTGCCGCGCTGCTGGCACAGACCTACCCGGCCGAACGAACCGAGCTGATCGTGGTGGACAACGGCTCGGTCGACCAGACGCGCGGGCGCGTACGCGAGAGCGGCGCCAGGCTGCTGGTGGAACGACGCGTGCACAGCCCCTATGCAGCCCGCAACGCGGGGTTCGAGCACGCGACCGGAGACGTCATCGCCTTCACCGACGCAGACTGCGTGCCGGCCAAGGACTGGATCGAGCGCGGGCTGGCCCTGCTCGAGCGCGAGGCCGCCGATCTGGTGGCGGGCCACGTGCGCTTCACCTACGCCGGAAGGCCGGCTGCCGCCCAGCTGCTCGACGCCATCACGAACCTCGATCAGGCGCGCAGTGTCGCCGATCGGGGTGCAGCCAAGACGGGCAACCTGTTCGTGGCGCGCCACGTCTTCGACGCCATCGGCCGCTTCGACTCCGAACGCCGCTCGGGTGGCGACGTCGCGTTCACTGCACGCGCCAGTGGTGCCGGCTTCACCCTGATCTATGCCGAAGACGCCGTGGTCGAGAAGCCCGCGCGCGGAGCTCTGGCACTTGCGCGCAAGCAGTACCGCGTGGGCCGCGGCGAGATCTCTACCTGGCAAGAAGCTGGCCTCACACGCGAGCAGATCGCGCGTGGGGTGCTGCGGGCGTTGCTACCGGTCCATCCCCGCTACCTGCGCGCACGCCTGGCGGCACGTGGGCCGAGCGGCCGCCAGCGCGGCTTTCTCCCTTTGTGGCTCACCTCCTGGTGGATCGGCCTGGCGCAGTCGGCCGGTCGCCTGCGCCAGTGGGCAGCGGGTGGGAGAACAGGCGGGAGACAGCCGTGACCGGCCTGCGAGAGCTACTGGCGCGAGGGGCCGAGGCCGCGCTCGAGAACCAACGCGACGATGGGAGCCTCCCGCCGGGCCGCAACGGACCCTACGGCGACGCCGAGACCCCCGTGCGCAATACCGGCCACTGGCTGGTGAGCTTCTGCGCGCTGCAGCGTTGGAGCGGCGAGCAGCGCTACCAAGATGCGGCTCTGGCCGCCGCGCGTTACCTGGCGGGAGAGAAGTCGCGACCGGGGGGCGCCAGCTTCCACCACCGCGCCCGGGGTGTGAAGGACGTCAGCAATGGCCTGATCGGCCAGGCCTGGAGCATCGAGGCGCTGGCCGAGGCCGCCGAGTGCTTCGATGCACCGCAGCTCTCGGAGCTCGCCGAGCAGGTATTCCTGCTGCACCCCTTCGACTCCAACACTGGGTTGTGGCGCAGTGTGGAGCTCGACGGCAGCCCGGGTAGCTGGGACGTGACCTTCAACCACCAGCTCTGGTTCGCGGCCGCGGGCACGCGGCTCGCCCCGCTGGCTTCGCGCGAGGTGGCGGCGCGGGTGCAGCGCTTCCTCGACCGTCTGCAGCGAAACCTCGCGCTCCAGGACAGCGGTCGGGTGCGCCACCTCGTGAGCCCGGCGGCCTTCCTGCGCGCACAACCGAGGCTGGCGCTGCGGCTTTGGCGCACGCGCCGGCGCGAGGGTCCCGAGCAGGCCCACAAGGAAGCGGGGTACCATGCCTTCAACCTCTACGCCCTGGCCAGCCTGCGACGGCACGCCCCGGACCACCCCTTCTGGCGCCAGCCGGTTTTCGAAAGGCTCTGGCGCTACGCGCGCAGCGAGGGCCACCGGCGCGCGACCGAGCGCAACCGCTTCGCCTGGCCCTACAACCCCATCGGCATCGAGATGGCCTTCGCCCTCGAGACTCTCGAGGGACCGGGCGCTCGCAGCGAGGCCGAGAACTGGCTCGCCGAGCAGCTGCAACGCCACTGGGACCCCGACGCCGCCGCGCTGTGCCGCGACACCGTCGACCCGCGGACCTTGAGCGCCAGGCTCTACGAGGCGGTGCGACTGCCCGACCTCGACGTGCCGGAGAGCGCTCTCCCGCGCTGAAGGGGCCTCATCACCGCCGCACGCGGCGGCAAGAAGAGCTCACAAGTCCGCGCCCGCTGTAGCCGATACGCATCTGGAGGTCTCGATCGGATGCGCACGCTGGAACGAAAGCCGGCCATCGCCGGGGGCAAGCCGGTACGCGAAAAGAACCGCTACCTGGTCTTCGGGGAACCGGCCCTGGGCGATGCGGAGATCGCGGAGGTGGTCGAGACGCTGCGCAGTGGCTGGATCGGCACCGGTCCCCGCGTGGCCCGCTTCGCGCGCGACTTCGCCTCCTACAGCGGAGCGCCGCACGCCGTGGCGGTTTCGTCGTGTACGGCGGCTCTCCACCTGGCGATGCGCGCCAGTGACATCGGCCCCGGCGACGAGGTGATCACCACCGCGCTCACCTTCTGCGCCACCGCCAACGCGGTGCTGCACACCGGTGCCACACCCGTCCTGGTGGACTGCGATGCGGCCAGCCTGAACCTCGACCCAGCGGGCGTGGAGGCCGCCATCACACCGCGCACCAGGGCCATCGTCCCGGTGCACTTCGCCGGGCGCCTGTGCGACATGACGGCGCTGCGGGGGATCGCGCAGCGCCACGGTCTGCTGGTGATCGAAGACTGTGCCCACGCCATCGAGACCCTGGACGCCGATGGCCGCCACGCCGGCACGCTGGGAGAGCTCGGCGCCTTCTCCTTCTACGCCACCAAGAACGTCTCGACCGGCGAAGGCGGCATGCTCACCACCAGCAACTCGGCGCTCGCCGAACGCCTCAAGATCGCCGCGCTCCACGGCATGAGCGTGGATGCCTGGAAGCGCTTCTCCGACGAAGGCTATCGACACTACGAGGTGGTGGAGGCGGGATTCAAGTACAACATGACCGACCTCCAGGCCGCCCTGGGCATCCACCAGCTGGCGCGGGTGGAGCTCAACCTGGCGCGGCGCGAAGCCATCTGGCGACGCTACGACGAGGCCTTCGCCGACCTCGCGCTGGAGCTGCCGCCGGGCGCAGCGCCCGGCACGCGCCACGCCCGCCACCTGTACACATTGCGCGTCGAGGCCGGCCGCTGCCTGCTGCCGCGAGACGGCTTCCTCAAGGCGCTGCACGCCGAGGGCATCGGCGCGGGCGTCCACTATCGATCGCTCACCGAGCACGCTTTCTACCGGGAAACGCTGCGCCTGGAACCCGAGGCCTGCCCCGTTGCCCTCGACGCGGGCCAACGCATCTTCAGCATTCCGCTCTCGCCCGCTCTCGGGGAGGACGACGTCGCAGACGTGATCGAGGCCGTGCGACGGGTGAGCCTGGCCCATGCCGCCTACTGACTCGGGCGCAGCACCCACGATCTCGGGACTGGGCCCGGCCTCGCCGGAACACTGGGACGCCGCCCTCGAAGCCTCCCCCCACGCCACCTTCTTCCACTCGCGCAGCTGGGCCGAGATCTGGCAGGCAGCCAGCCGAAACCGTCTGCGCCCGGAGCCTGTGCGCGTGCGCTTCTCCGATGGCGCCAGCGCCGTGGTACCGATCTGCTTCGACACTCGCAGCGGCTTCCGAGTCTCGTCGCCAGCAGGCAGCTACGGCGGCTGGCTCTGCGAAGCCCCGCTCGGCAAGCCGCACGCCGATGCCCTGGCCCGCCACCTGCTGCGCCAGTACCCGGCGTTCAGCTGGCGTCTCAATCCCTTCAACGAGCTCGAACGCGCCTCGGCTCCGGCATCGGCGCGCGAGGAACACACGCGGGTGCTCGAGCTCGCGCCGGGCATCGACTCGCTGCGGCGGGGCTTCAGCAAGGGCCACCGTGCGGCGATCGGACAGGCCCGCCGCCTGGGAGTCGAGGCGGCGCCCGCCCGCGGCGACGAGGCCTGGGCGGCCTACGCGCGGCTCTACGCGTCTTCGCTCTCGCGCTGGGGAGCTCGGGCCAGCGTGCGCCACGATGCCCGGCTCTTCCAGGAGCTAGCGCAACGCGAGGGCGACCGTGTGCGCCTGTGGCTGGCACGCCACGGCGAGGAGGTCGTGGCGGGTGCCATCGTGCTGCGCTCGGGCGAGCACGCCGCCTACTGGCACGGCGCTGCACGCGGAGACCGCTTCCACTTGCGACCCGTGCACCTGTTGCTACACGAAGCCATCGAACACGCCTGCCACGAGGGCCTGGAGATTTTCGATTTCAACCCCAGCGGTGGGCTCGCAGGCGTCGAAGCCTTCAAAAAGGGCTTCGGTGCGCGGCCGCTGCCCTGCCCGGTGGTGGCCTACGAGCGGCTGCCCTGGTGGAAGAGTCTGCGCGTGAAGCTCGGGGGACTGCGCGCGAAGCTCGAGGGCCAACACGGCGCGAGAGTCGGGCTGCCGCGTTGATCAGCCTGCTGACTCGGAGCGCCCTGCGCATGCGCGAGCGCTGGCTGGTGGCACGCGGCGGCGAGCCCAGCGCAGCTTGCGTCTTCGTGCTGGGTCTTCCGCACTCGGGCGCGACGCGGGTCTACCAGTACCTCGTACACCGCCTGGGCTTCGCCTACTTCACCCAGGGTGTAGGGCGCCATCCCGACACGCCCGCCGCCATCACCGACCTCCAGCATCGCCTCCACGGGGTCTACCAGTCCGACTTTCGGAGCCGCGAAAAGAGCGCTCGCGATCCGGCCGAGCCACGCCAGGCCGGGGCCTTCTGGGCAAGCGCACTCGGTCAACTGGCCCAAGGGCTGCCGGAAGAGGCCGGCTCCGCCCAGCGCGAGCGCCTGCGCCGCACACTGGGCGCCGTGCAGCGGAGCTTCGGCGGGGCCCCGTTCATCAACAAGAATGTGGGGCACCTGCGGCACATCCATGCGCTGCACCGGATCTTCCCGGAGTCGCTCTTCGTCGTGGTCGAGCGTGAGCCGTGCGAGGTCGCGCTCGCCCTCTACCGCAAGCAGCGCACACAGCTGCACAATCCGAATCCCTGGTGGCCGCTGCCGCTGGAGCAGGCGGCCGATCTCGAGTCGAAGCCGCTGGAGGAGCAGGTGGTCGGCCAGCTCAACGCCCTGCAGCACGCCCTGACCCAAGACCTGGTGCGGCTGCCAGCACAGCACACCCTGTGCATCGACTACGCCTCTTTCTGCCAGCAGCCCGACCAGCTGGGGATGGAGCTCGCGGAACGCATCAGCCCACTGGGCTGGCGAAACGCCCCAGTCCGGCGCTTCCGCTCCCAGCACCTCACAGCTCGGACCGCGGGTGAGGAGCGCCTGCTGGGCCTGCTCACGAAGTGAGCCGCGCGGGACGCCCGACGCGCCGCTACGCGCTCAGGGCTGTAAACGACCCTGGGCCCCGAGCTGCTCACAGATCCAGCGGTAGGTCAGCTCCAGGCCCCGCTCGAGGCTCACCTGGGGCACCCAGCCGAGCACCTGACGCAGGCGCGTGTTGTCGCTGTTGCGGCCGCGCACACCCGTGGGCTTGCTGGGGTCGTAGCGCTTCTTCACCTGCTTGCCCGCCAGCGCGGCCACCGTATCCACCAGCTCATCGATGCAGAGCATGCGGTCCTGGCCCAGATTGAGAGGCTCCCCCCAAGCAGAGCGCATCAGGCGATGGATGCCCTCGACGCAGTCGTCGATGTAGCAGTAGGAGCGGGTCTGCTTGCCGTCGCCCCAGATCTCGATCTCGTCGTTCTCGGCGGCCAGGGCGATCTTGCGACAGATCGCCGCGGGAGACTTCTCCCGGCCGCCCTCGAAGGTCCCGAGTGGCCCGAAGATGTTGTGGAAGCGGACGACCCGCGTCTCCAGGCCGAAGTCCTCCGTGTAGTGACGGCACTGGCGCTCCGAGAAGAGCTTCTCCCAGCCGTAGCCATCCTCGGCATCCGCGGGGTAGGCGTGCTCCTCTGCCAGCGGCGTCACATCGGGGCTGTCCTGTCGGTAGCCCGGGTAGACGCAGGCCGAGGAGGTGTACAGGAATCGGCCGATTCCGTTGACCCGTGCCGCCTCGAGCATGTGCGTGTTGATCAGCACGTTGTCGTGCATGATCACCGCCTTGTTGGCCTCGATGAAGCCGATGCCACCCATGTTGGCGGCCAGGTTGTAGACCTCGTCGACGCCGCGAGTCGCCTGCAGACACGCGTCCCAGCGGCGCAGATCGAGGCGCTCGAAGGCGTGGGCGGGGCTGGGCTCGAATTCGGGCTCGACCAGATCCACCCCCCTCACCCAGTAGCCCTGCTGCACGAGGTAGCGGGCCAGGTGGTGGCCAATGAAGCCGCCGGCTCCGGTCACCAGAACACGCGCCTTGATTGCCATCAGCTGGGCTTTCCCTGCAACGCCGTGTGAAACAAGAAGCGCGTGTTTCCGACCAGATAGCGGCGCCACAGGCGGCGCGGCTCGCAGGCCAGCCGGAACAACCACTCGAGGCCGGCCGCCTGCAGCCAGGGCGGAGCCTGGGGCTTGGTGCCGGTGAGGAAGTCGAAGGCGGCGCCGACGCCCACCATCGCGCAGTCCAGCTGCTCGCGGTGCGCCGCCATCCAGCGCTCCTGCTTCGGGCAACCCAGGCCCACGAAGAGCACCCCGACACCAGAGGCGGCGATCGCCTCGCCGATCTCGGCGTCTTCCTGCGCTCTGAGCTCGCGGAAGGGCGGGCTCAGCGCGAAGGGCACTTCGAGGCCTGGAAAGCGCTGCCTCAGCAGATCGCGCAGCTGGCCGAGCACTGCCGGAGTTCCGCCGTAGAGACCCACCGACACGCCGCCGCGGGCGGCGCGAGCACAGATCTCCGACATCAGTGCGGGCCCGTAGACACGCGCGGCGTGCCGCAGCCCGAGCGCACGCAGACGCCACACCAGAGGGACCCCGTCGGGCGTGACACGGTCCGCGGCGTTCACCAGGCGCATGAAGTCGGGGGAGTCGAAGGCCTCCATCACCATGTGGGTGGTTGCGACGCAGACCATCCCGCCAGCCCGAGCCGCCCCCAGGTCGAGCACCAGGTCGGCGGTCTCGGCGTAGGAGGTGGCGTCGACCCGCATGCCCAGGATGCGGCGCGCCGGGCAGGCCTGGCGGCGCGCGTCCAGCCGCTTCTGCGGGGCTGCCGGCGTCGCGGCCAAATCGGAAACAGTTCCGGGCGGATCGGAGGCGACCTGCGGGCGGGGCATAGCCCTACATCGGCTCGAGAGGACGCGCGGTTTAGGCGGCCTCGCGAGACCGCGGCTGCCAGATCGAGACGTCGAAGCCCCAGTGCTGGCGCAGGCGCTCGGTGTCCGCTGCCAGCGCCTCGCCCAGCCGGGCCCGCTGCTCGGGGCCCAGGCGCGCAGGCGTCCGGGGCCTGGGCATAGCAGCTGCAGCGGGCGAGGTCCCCCGAGCGCGCAGGCGCTGGAGCAGGCCCGGCCGGCCGGGCGCCGGCGTCTGGGCCGGGGATCCAGCGTGGAGGCCTGGGAAGCCAAAGTAGGGGTCGATCTCCAGGAAGGAGCAGATGCGACGCAGCGCTGCCGCCGGGTCACGATCGAGCTGCTCCTGGGCCAGCAACATGAAGTCCTCGGGCGGAAACCAGTTGGCGTAGGCGTCGAGCTGAGCGGAGTAGCGCGAGGCGTCGACGATCTCGGCCGGAACCTCTTCGCACAGCGGCCGCCGCAGCATGCCCCGTTCGAGCTCGAGGGCGTGGTGGGCTTCGATGCGCGCGAGCGGGTCTTGCAGCAGATACACGAAGCGAAAGCCCGTCGGCATCTGTGCGATGCGCTCCGCCGGGCACGGGACACTCGGGTGACGCGCGTAGTCGCTCGAGGCCTCGAGAGCCACGCGCTCGTCGGGCTCACGAAAGTCCCAGAGGCTGCGGTAGAACTCCACGCCCAGCGCCCACTTGCGGTCGTCGGTGAAGAAGTGCGGCTCCGCCACCTGACAGGGCAGCACCTGGGGGTGGGCGCCGAGGTGCCGGAACAGCGCAGTCGTGTCCGAGCCTACGGCGCCGATCAGTAGAGCAAAGCGTTTCTTCACGGGTGCCCCCCGGGTCCGAGCGTCAAGCCGCACGCCCCGCACGTCCGATACCAGTCATCGGCGCAGCGCCAGAGCCGATTGAGGGAGGAACCCTACATGCGCGCCTCGTGCGCAGCGCCGGCGGAGCTGGCCATCAGGAACGCGCTGGCCTGCGTGGCCGTCGCACTGACGCTGGCCTGCTCGCAGGCACCAGAAGCCTCGCCCGATAAGCCGGCAGGAGCCGCCCTGGTGGCTGACCGGGCACAGCTCGTGGCACTGCTCTCGGCCCTGGCCGAGCTCGATGGCACACCGCTGGGGCGCGGCGCCAACGAGCTGCTGGGTCGCCTGCCGGACTGTCCGGGCGTGGAGGCGGAGGCCGCCGAGGCAGACCTGAGCGCCCTGCTGGCAGCCTTGCGCTGCAGCGAACCCGAGGGGCTGCTGGCCGGCTTCGCCGCCTCCCAGGGAGACCACGGCATTGCACTGGCCTGGCCCCTCGGCGCCGAGCTCTCCTTGCGTGGCTGGCTCGACGTCGACGCCGGCGGCGCCGTCCGCGCCGAGTTCCGGCTCCCGGCCGCAGCCGCCCAAGGGCCGGCGGCACTGCTGGTGCCGGCCCCGGAGCCGCCAGGCCCCGCCCTCCTCTCGGGGGAAGGCAACCTGCTCCACGCGCGGCTGCGACCGGCCGCCGGCCTCGATTTGGCGGCCCTGGTACCCCGAGGCGGGCAGGCCGACCAGATGTTCCGGCTCAAGAGCGAGCTGTTCCAGGGCCTGGTCCTCGACGGCACCTGGGAGGCCGCGCTCTATCTCCCCGGAGTGGGAGAGCCCGTGCCGCGGGCCGCACTCGCGCTCGGTTTCTCGCACCGGGCGGCGGCGGTGACAGCGGTGGAGGGCTTCCTGCACGAGCTGGGCGAGACCTGGCCCGTACAGCGCAGCTCCTTCTCCCACGACGGCGCGGCGGGCGCCTGCCTGCTCGACCTCGCCATCCTGCCGGGCTTCGCGCCCTGCTACGTGGCGACTCGCAGCGCAGTGGTGATCGGCTACAACCCCGCCAGCCTGCGCACGGCTCTCGCCAAGACACCGGCGGCGCTGGGCGGCGACGGGGGCCTGCGCGTCGAGCTGGCGCGCTTCCAGGAAGCGGACGCCAGGCTGGCGCCGAGCTCCCGGCCCTCTCGCGCCGGCGGGGCTCCACCCTGGGAGCGCCTGCACGCGGAGGCCCACTCCGACACGGAAACGGTTCGGATCCGATTTCAGCTCGATCCCGGGGAGCGGATTCTCGACGCCGAGGTGCAGCCCCTCGAGGAGCGGGTCCTCGACCCTCTGGTGAAGTCGCGCGACCCCGAGGCGCGAACCTGATGTTGCGCCGGCGCGGCCTGCTGCTGGCGGGCGTTCTGATGCTGGCCACCAGCGTGGGCGTGCTCTCCGCTCGCCAGGTGAGCGAGCAGGTGGCGGTGCTCGATGCCTGCGAAGCCGCCGCCGCGGGCGACTGGAGCGCGGCGCTAGCGGGAACCGAGGGTCGCACCGGACCGGATCCGAGCGGCCGCGCGGCCGCCGAGTGTCGCTGCCGTGCGCTGCTGGCGCAGGGCGAGGCAGACGCCTGTGCCGAGCTGCTCGCCGGCCTGCTCGCCGACCCACAGGCCGACGGCTGGGCGCCGAGTCCGCCGCTGGCCGCGCACCTCGTGAACACGCGTCGCGCGCAGGGTCGCAACCGCGAAGCCGCCGAGCTGGCGAAGCGCTCGGCGCAGCTCCATCCGGACGACCCCGACCTCTTCTACTTGGAGCTGCTGACCCGCAGCGCGGTCGAGGACGAGACCGCAGTGCTGGACGAGCTGGCGCAACGAGTGCCCGTGCATGGGGAGGCCGGCGCCCAGATGCGCACCAGCCTCGCCAACCGCCACATCCTGCGCGGCCAGCCGGCCGCGGCCCTGCACGCCCTGGGCGAATCGCCGCCGGCGGGGGCCGGCGCGGCCCTACCGCGCTGGTTCGAGCTGCGCGGTATGGCCCAGGCTTCCAGCGGCGACCTGGCCGGACTGGAGAACACCTACGCGGCCTGGCGCGCGGTGGGTGCAGAGCCCAGCGAGCTGCGCGCACGCCTGGCGCTCACCCTCAGCATCGCCGGCGTACGACTCCCCGACCGCGAGCCCCTCGAGCTGCTACGCGAAGCGTTGGCCGGACCCCTCGACGACCCCGCGCTCGAAGAGGCGCTGTACATCCGCCTCGTGCTCACGCTGGCAACGGCCGGCAAGGTGGACGAAGCGCTGGCTGCCTACGACCGCGGAAGCCAGCGCTTCGAGCTGGCCGGCCTCTCCCGTGAGGAGCTGGAGCGATCCGCCGAGCACCAGCAGCTCGCCAGCGAGTCAGACCGGTCGAAGACGGGCTTGCTGCGCTTTCGCGTGGCCGACCCCCCGCCCGGAGCAACCCTTCTGCTGTCGCCCTCCCGCGAGCTGCCCGTCGATAGCGCCTACGCCCGCATCGCCCTGCCCCCCTCGGGTGTCGTGGAAATCGAGCGCGAGCTCGACGTGGCCCCGGTGCGCTGGGTGCTGCGCGACGGGAAGGGTCGACTGCGCGCCTCGGGCAACGCGAGCCCCCGGCCCGGTCGACGCGTCAAAGTCCGCGTCCGGCCGCGCCCGGCACTGGAGTCGGAAGACGTCTCGCTGGCTCGCCGCCCCGGCGACGGCCGACGCCGCGTGGCGTTGCTGCTGCTCGACTGCGCCGACTGGCGCATCGTGCAGTACCTGCGAACGCGCGGCGAGCTGCCGGTCCTCTCCGCGCTGCTGGCGCAGGGGCATCGCGCCGTACTCGACAGCGATCCGCCGCTCACCGCCGCCGCGCTGGAGGCGCTGGTCTGGCCCGAGCGTTCGGTCACTCCATCCACGCTGGGCATCCTGCACCGCTTCGGCGTCGAGCTCGCCGGCCTCTCTTCAGTGGGCTGGAACCCCGTCGGCGCGCTGGCCTGGCTGATGCCGGAGGCGCGCAACCTGTTCTCCGTGGTCGGCGCGGGCCCGCACGCGGCCGCCAATCTGCTCTTCGCCCACGGCGGCATCGATTCGGGCCGCCACGCCCTGGTCACCGGGCCCTACGGCCTCGAGCAGAGCGTCCCGCTCTCGTCCAGTGCGCGCGACCTCGACCGCGCGGAGCATCTACGCTTTCCCGCGCTCGCAACGGTGACCCGGGAGCGAGACGCCGTACACCTGCGCACCATCGCCGCCGAGATGGATGTCGCCCGCGAGATTCTGGAGCGTGGCAACGCGGACCTGCTGGCCGTGCGCATCGAGCCTCTCGACATCCTCACCCACGCCCACTTCGCCGCCAGTGTGAGCTACGGCCAGGACGACGGTGCCGGCCTGCTCTTCTCAATCTACCGCTACCTGGACGCGCGGCTGCTCGACGTAAACAGCGCACTCGACGCCGATGACGTGTTGATCGTCATGTCGGACCACGGCGCACGCACCGCCATGGAGCACTCACGTCACGCACTCTTCGTCGCCCATGGGGCCGGCATCCTGCCCGGTCGCGCCCCGGGCCAACCCGCGCTACGCGGCGTCTCCCGGGTCTTGGCCGACCTGTTGGGCGTGGAAACCACTTGGCCCGAGACCAGTCTGAGTGCCTTCGTTCGAGCCCTGCCCCAGCCCACGCTGGCCCAGGCCAAGATCCGCTAGCGCGCCGCCGGCAGCTCCACTCGAACCCGTGTCCCGCGCCCCGGCGTCGAAGAGACCACCATCTCCCCACCGTGCCGTCGCACGATCTCGTAGGAAATCGAGAGGCCCAGACCCGTCCCCTCGCCCACCGGTTTCGTCGTGAAGAACGGATCGAAGACCCGCTCGAGCACCTCGCAGGGAATCCCGCAGCCTTCGTCCTCCACCACGACCACCACGCGGTCGCCCTCGGCCTCGCTGCGGATGCGAATCACTCCGTCCGCCTCGACGGCCTGAGCTGCGTTCACCACCAGGTTGAGGAATACCTGCTTCAGCTCCTGCGCTGCCCCGCGCACGTACGGAATGTCGGTGTGGACGCACTCCACCCGTGCCCGCCGCAGCTCCGGGCCTGCCACGCGCAGCACCGAGTCGATCATCGGGCCCAGCTCGACGATCTCCAGGGCGGCGCTTCCGGCGTGCGAGAAGCCCTTCACGTCGCGGACGATGGCGGCCACGCGGTTCACTCCGTCCAGCGACTCCTCGACGATCTCCCGGCCCTCGGCGAGCTCCTCGCGTAGCTCGGAAGCCAGCGCCTCGGGAAGGCGAGCTTCGAAACGCCCGAGCAGCTGACCCAGCCCCCCCAGGTTGGCGCGCACGAAAGCCACCGGGTTGTTGATCTCGTGGGCGATTCCCGCTGCCAGCTGGCCCACCGCGGCCAGGCGCCCCGAAGTAATCAAGCGGCTGCGCAGGCTCACCACCTCGCGTAGGTCGCGCACCACCAGCACCAGCCCGATCGGCTCCCCGCGTTTGTCGCAGAGCATAGAGGCCGAGAGCGCCACGGGGATCTCTTGCGCCGCCGCGGTCCTGAGCGTGCACTCGCGCTCCGGCGTGTCCAGCGCGGCCTCCACCGAGAAGCCCTCCACCAGGTCCGCGAAGCGGTGGTACTCGAGCTGCTGCCGGCTGCGGCCGCTGAGGCGGAGCATGCCCTCATTCACCGTGCGCATGCGGCCGTCGAAGCGCAGCAGCGCGACGCCCTCGGGCAACGCGGCCAGCAGCTCCGACGCGAAGTTCCCCGGCGCCAGCACGGAGTAGCCGTGGCGGCGGAAGCCCAGGGCGATCACTCCCGCCAGCAGCGTGATCGAAGCGGTGCCCAGGCGCGGCACGCTGTGGCCCAGCATCGGCAGGATGCCGTCGGTGAACGAAGCGACGAGCATCGGCACCAGGATGCCGACCAATAGCCAGCGCGCCTGGCGCCGCTCGCCGGGAGCCGCCGAGGACCAGAACTCGCGCAGGCCCAGCACCAGCCCCGCGATCAGGGGCGCAGCGACCGCGGCATAGGCCGGCCCGAAGACGGGCCCCAGCGAGTAGGCCCAGCCCCAGGAGGTGCGCGTCACGTCGACGTGAACCCAGGGGGTGAGCAGGTCGAGCGCGGCGAAGAGCGCCGCGGCCGAATAGGTGCCCGCCACGACGAAGCGCAGCCGTCCGCGAACGCGGCCGGTCAGCTCCAGGAAGAGGTGCAGCATGATGGGACCCAGCAACATCCAGCCCGGCGCCGCGGCCCGCACCAGCCAGAGCGCCGTCGAGGCATCGTCGGCCCCGTTCCACAGCACCTCGCACAGCGCCCACCAGGTGGCGGACAGGGCCAGGGCCGCCCCGAGCCGGTTCGCCCGGTGTGCCCGATCCCGGGCCAGGATTGCCACGCTCAGCATCGCGCAAGTGATGCAGGAAAACAGCGGAACCAGCAGGTAGACGTTCACGGCGGCGGTACCCGTCTGGGTGGAACGGACGAACCGCCGCCCGCCTTGACGCCTTTTCGTGACGGTCCGGCGCCCAGAGCCAGTGCCGCGGGGGCGTCAGGGCTCCGAATAACCCAGCTGCTCCAGGTAGCGACGCAGCTCGGGGCTGATCTCCTCCGGCGGATGTGCGGCGGAGCCCTGCGCCATCCAGCGCCTCAGGCGGGCGAGCTGCTCATCGCGGACCCGCGGCTCCGCAGCCGCGCGGTTCTCGCGCTCGCCTGCGTCGCTCTCCAGATCATAGAGCTCGACGATCTCGCCCTCGGCCCCCGGGTAGCGCACGAGCTTCCACTTCCCGGTTCGCAGCGCGTGGATCTGTCCGCCTAGCTCGAAGCGATAGCCGCGGTCCGCGTGGCGGGGCTCGAGCGCCACGGCGGACGCGAACACCACGGGCTCGTGGGCCGGGCCCTGCCGACCCTCGAGCAGCGGCACCAGGCTGCGGCCCTGCACCTCGAGCGCCTCGGGAGTGGGAACGCCGAGCAGCTCCAGCAGTGTGGGCACCAGGTCGACGGTCTCGACCAGCTCGGAAATGCGGCGGCCCGCTAGACCCGGCGTGTGAACGATCAGCGGAATACGGATCTGCTCGTCAGTGGTCTGGCCGCCGTGGTCGAGCGCGTGGAAGCGCTCGCCCAGAGTCTCGCCGTGGTCCGCCAGCACCACGACGACGGTGGAGTCGAGGTCGACGGCATCGAGCAGCTCCGCCAGGCGATCGTCGCTGTAGCGGATCATGCTGTCGTAGCGGTCGACGTACTCGTTCAAGTCGAGGATCGGCTGGCCGGACTCGTCCTGCAGGCGCTGGTAGGCCGGAATCCGCTCCAGGCTGGGGCCACCGGATTCACTCCTGAACACAGCCGGGCCGCTGGGTGTGTAGGGGCCGTGGGCGTCGAAGAGATGCACGAAGAGAAAGAAGCGCTCTCCGCGAGGCCGCTGCTTCAACCAGCTTCGGGCCAGCGCCACGGTGGCGCGACCGTCGCGCCGGGCTGCACCCAGCTCGTCGTCGTAGACCTCGAAGCCTCGGTCGAGCCCGGTCTGCGCCGTCATGGTGGCGCCGCTCACGAAGGCGGCCGTGCGGAAGCCGGCCCCAGCGAGCAGCTGCGCCAGGGTGGCCCGGTCGCCCGGCAGGCGCATACCGTTGTAGATGCTGCCGTGGACGTTTGGGTAGAGGCCGGTGAACATGGACGCGTGCGAGGGGTGGGTGTTCACATGCTGGGCGAAGGCGTTGTCGAAGACCGCCGACTCGCCCGCCAGGGCCTCGAGACGCGGCGACGTCTCGCGCTCGTAGCCGTAGGCGGAGAGGTGGTCTCGCCGCACGGTATCCAGCGACACGAAGACCAGGCTCACCGGGGCCGGCGCTCCGCACGCCAGGAGACCGATGCAGAGCAGGAGCATGCCGAGCGCGCGGGCAGTCATGGGCGCGGCCCATCGTACCGCCACCGGGGCGCGGACGTGAGGCGATGCGCGCAGCGCGTCCGAGTGGGGGCCGCCTGCGCCGCATTGGCCTGGCTCGCCGCCGCCTGCGGGGCCGAGACGCCGATGGATCTGGCGGCTCTGCCCCCGACCGGTGTGCGCGTGCTGATCGTGGGGATCGACGGCGGCAGCTTCCAGGTAATCCGGCCCCTGGTGGCCGAGGGCCGCCTGCCGGCGCTGGCGGCGCTGATGGCGCGGGGCAGCAGCGCGCCGCTCCGCTCGCTCGATCCGAGCCGCTCACCCGCCATCTGGACAACGGTTGCCACGGGCCATCTGCCCGCCACCCACGGCATCGAGCACTTCACGACGGGCAAGGGCGAGGCGCTGGTGACGGCACGGGATCGACGCACCCACGCGCTCTGGAACATCGCCTCCGCTGCCGGACGCAGCATCGATGTGGTGGGCTGGTGGGTCACCTGGCCCGCCGAGCCGGTGCGCGGCCGCCTGGTCTCGGACCGCGCCGCCCACACCCGCTGGGAATCCTGGACAGGCGACCGGGCCGAGCGTTTCCTCACCTCGCCCGCCGCTCTCTGGGCGGAGGTCGAGAGCCTGGTCGTCGACCCGGCCGGGCTCGACCCCGCCGAGATCGAGCCGCTGGGACAGCTCAACGACGCCGAGCGCCGCGAGTTCACCCGGGCCGGCGAGCCCATACCGTTTCACTGGCCCAGCGTGCTCAAGTTCGGCTGGGCAGAGCAGCGCAGCTACGAGCAGATCGCGCTGCACTTGCTGGCGCAGCGACAGCCAGACCTGGCCCTGGTCTTCCTGATCGCCGTCGATCCGGTGAGCCACACCACCTGGCACTACTACGAGCCGCAGCGCTTCGAGGGCGTGGACGCCGAAGCGGCCGCGCGTCTGGGGAGCCTGATCCCCCGGCTCTACGAGCACGACGACGGCGTCCTCGCCGAGCTGCTGGAACTCGTCGACGACGACACGGTGGTGCTGGTGATCTCGGACCACGGCTTCCGCGCCTCGGGGCAGCTGCCCGGGCAGACCAGCCAGGTGGACCTGCGTCCGCTCGGCATCCACCGCGAGCAGTCCCTGGAGCGCCCGGTGAACGTCGGTATGAGTGGTGTGCACGCGCGCAACGGCATCCTCATCGCCGCCGGGGGCCCCATCCTGCGCGGGGCGCGTTTCGATTCGCAGCCCGAGGTGGCGGACATCACGCCGACCGTGCTGGCCTTGCTCGGCCTGCCGGTGGGCGAGGACATGGACGGCCGCGTGCTGGTGGAGATGATCGATCCGGCCTTCCTGGCCGAGCACCCGCTGCGCCGCGTACCCTCCTACGAGGGCATGCTCGAGCGCCCCGCCCTGCCCGGCCCGGACACCGACGCCGCGACCCGTCGCGAGTACCTGCGCGCCCTCGGCTATATCGAGTAGGACCGTGGCTCAGGAGAAGGAGCGTTCTTTCCACCAGGGAAAGAACTCGGGCATGTCCGACGAGACCTGCATGGAGAACTTCGCGGGCCGCTTCTCGAGGAAGCTCTTCACCCCCTCGTAGCCATCGGGTGAGCGGCCCATGGCGTGGATTCCGCGGGAGTCGAGCCGGTGTGCCTCCATCGGGTGGTCGGCGCCCAGCATCTTCCACAGCAGCTGGCGCGACAGCGCCACCGAAACCCCACTGGTGTTCTCCGCGATCTCCCTCGCCAGCTCCCGTGCCGCCGGCAGCAGCTCGTCGGGCGCCAACACCCGCGATACCAGGCCACCCGCCCGCGCCTCCTCGGGGCCGAACACGCGGCCCGTCGCCACCCACTCCATGGCGCGGTTGATGCCCACCACGCGCGGCAGGAACCAGCTGCTGCACGCCTCGGGCACGATGCCACGGCGGGCGAAGACGAAGCCGAACTTCGCCTTCTCGCTGGCCAGGCGGATATCGGCCGGCAGCATCATGGTGGCGCCCACACCGACCGCGGGACCGTTGAAGGCCGCGATGATCGGCTTCAGGCAGTCGTAGAGACGCAGCGTGACCACGCCACCCTCGTCGCGGTGCTTTTCCTCCGGCCCCTGCACGGAGAAGGTGTCCGCACCCGAGGCCAGGTCCGCACCGGCGCAGAAGCCCCGGCCGGCGCCGGTAAAGATGACGGCGCGCACGTCGTCGTTGGCGTCGATCTCGTCGATCAGCGCCATCAGGTCCTGGAACATCTGCTCGTTCATCGCATTCAGCCGCTCGGGACGGTTGAGCGTGACGGTGAGAATTCCGGAATCGAGCTCGCTCTGAAGGGTCTCGTAGGCCATGGCGCCAGCATAGCCGTGGTAACCTGCGCCGCGTGAGCTGGAAGCCCGAAGTCGAGGGGATCGAAGAGCGCAAGCGTCGCGCGCAGGAGCTGGGCGGCGCTGAGGCGGTTGCCAAACAGCACGAGCTCGGCCGCCTCACGGTGCGCGAGCGCATCGAGGCCCTGGCCGACCCGGGCAGCTTCCGCGAGCAGGGGCCCATTGCCGGGCACTCGGAACTCGATGAGAACGGCGAGCTGCACAGCTTCACCCCGGCCAACTACGTGCTCGGCATCGCCCAGGTAGAGGGACGGCCCTGCGTGATCGGGGGTGAAGACTTCACCCTGCGCGGCGGCTCGCCGTCGCCGGCCGGCCTGCGCAAGAGCGTCTACTCCGAGGATCTGGCCATCCGCTACAAGCTGCCACTGCTGCGCTTCCTGCAAGGGGGCGGCGGCAGCGTGATGGGTACGCGTGGCGGCAAGGAGACTCGCGACGGCAAGGGGCCGCGCCCGGCGGGCGACCCGGCCTACACGCGTCACCGCTTCGCCTCCATCGGCGAGGTGATGGCCGTGGCGCCGGTGGTGTCCGCCGCCGTCGGCGCGGTCGCCGGCTTCCCGGCCGCGCGCCTGGTGGCCTCGCACCTGGCCATCATGACCCGCCACTCCGCCCAGGTGATGGTGGCCGGACCGGCGGTCGTGGAGCGCGCCACCGGCGAGAAGCTCAGCAAGGACGAGCTGGGCGGGGCGGCGGTGCACGCCAAGAACGGCGTGGCGGATCTCGTGGTCGAGGACGAGAAGGAAGCCTTCGTGGCCATGCGCCGCTTTCTCTCCTACCTGCCCACGAATGTCGACGAGCTGCCACCGCGCGTGCCCTGCGACGACCCACGCGAGCGCTGCGAGGAGCGGCTGCTCGAGATCGTCCCGCGCGAGCGCCGGCGCATCTACGAGATGCGGCGCGTCATCGAGGCGGTCTTCGACCGCGGCTCCTTCTTCGAGATGGGGCGCGAAACCGGCCCCGGCCAGATCACCGGCCTGGCCCGCCTGGACGGCCGAAGTGTTGGCGTATGGGGCAACGACCCGCGCTTCTACGCCGGCGCCATGACGGCCGAGGGCGCGCGCAAGGTGCGCCGCTTCGTCGACCTGTGCGAGATCTTCCACCTGCCCGTCGTGGCCCTGGTCGACGAGCCGGGCTTCATGCTGGGCAGCGCCGCCGAGCAGGCGGGCACCATCCGCTTCGGCGCCGAGGCATTGGTGGCGGTGGTGCAGTCCACGGTGCCCTGGGCCTCGGTGATCGTGCGCAAGACCTACGGTGTGGCCGCCGCGGCGCACTTCGCTCCCGACGGCTATCTGCTGGCCTGGCCGTCGGCGGAGGGCGGCGCGCTGCCGCTCGAGGGCGGCGTCGCCGTGGCCTTTCGCCGCGAGATCGCCGCCGCACCGGACCCGGAGGCCCGCCGCCGCGAGCTCGAAGACCGACTCGCCGGCGCGCGCTCGCCCTTCCCGCGCGCTGAGTCCTTCGGCGTGAACGACCTGATCGACCCACGTCGCACACGACCCATCCTGTGCGACTGGCTCGACTGGGCCGCGCCTCTACTGCGCAGCCACACCGGCCGCCGCAGCCACACGATCCGCCCCTGAGCGCTAGTCCTCGGTGGTTTCTACCAGCAGCACGTCGCGCTGGTAGTCGGCGAGGCTGGGGAAGGCGGCGAAGGGCATGCCGCTGACGGACTGCAGGTCCGGAAGGGGCGCGGCGTCGGAGTGGTGCAGCAGGGTTCGGCTCAGGCTGCGCAGCGCGTCGAGCGGGTCGCTCTTGCCGCTGACCAGGCTGCGCGGATCGAAGCCGTCGGAGCGCAGGCGGATCAGGCGCAGCGGCTCCGCGGTGAGCGACATCCAGTTGAGCACGAGGTCCACCACGATCACGGGCCGGTCCGACAGGCCGTCCACCGAGGCCACGGCGACCGCCTTGACGCGGTCGAAGGGCAGGCGCTTCTTGCGCCCTTCTACGGCCAGGACGATGCCGGCCGAGTCGAGGCCCACCGGAACCGCGACGGTCGCTTCCAGGGGACGCGCCTTCGCCTCGAATTCGATCTCGCGGGGCGGCGCCTCGGAGACGGCCGCCGCCGACGCGTCCGGCTGCCGCCGCGGCTCCGGCCGTGGGCCGGGCTGCGGCTCGTCCCGCTTCATCCAGGCGGCGAGCTTGGGCTGCAGCTCGCCCAGCAGCGTCTCGAGGCTCTGCCGCTCGGCCAGGTCGAGATCCAGCGAGCCCAGGGCGCGCCAGGCTGCCTCCTCCGCTGTGCGTGGATCCAGCAGCGACGCCTCGCGCGCGATCCTCGATGCCACGGCCGCACCGGCGGCGCGATCCAGGGCGGAGCGCAGCGCGCGCAGCGCCGCCCGGTCTTCACCCGCGTCGCGCAGCAGGCTCGCCATGCGCAGGAGCTGCCCCGGATCTGCCAGGCCGTCGAGGTCGCAATCCACGAGGTCGAGCCAATGGGTCACTGCGGAATCGAGCTCGCCGCGCTCCACCTCGCAGCGGATGGCACGCAGCAGCGCGGGTGCTGCGGCCTCGGTGCGCCCCAGCGGCAGCGCCACCTTCCACAACGCCAGAGCCGCCTCCACATCGT